>PJEL010005520.1_pt1 | contig 10205 bp, 9 predicted proteins | sample 1853271 | NCBI WGS metagenome assembly PJEL01 (sample SAMN08108733, study PRJNA415343) | Invertebrate metagenome, whole genome shotgun sequencing project. | host: Globobulimina | place: Sweden: Gullmar Fjord | collected 2015-08 | reverse complement strand
TGTTGGTTTTGGTGTTGAAGATAAAATATTAGGGCTATGCGCTGCTGGCTGTTTATTTCAATATGTTAAGGATACCCAACGAACTGCGCTGCCGCACATCAGAGCTATTATTAGTGAATCAGCAAACACAGGTGTTGTGCTTGATGCGGCCACTCGTCGTAATTTGGAGCTGACGCAAAACTTACAAGGTAGCTTTGACAATACTCTCGCCTCAATTTTAGATAAATCAGCCACCCCAATGGGTTCTCGCTTACTTAAACGTTGGTTACATTTCCCACTGCGCGATCTCAGCGTATTAACTAATCGACAAGATACGGTAGCTGATATTATCCACACCGATTTAGCTTTTCCAATTCATGCTTTATTAAAAGGGCTTGGCGATATAGAACGAATTGTTTCACGCATTGCTCTGCGCTCAGCAAGACCTCGTGATTTTGCGCGTTTACGTCATGCACTGCAGCAGTTACCTGAATTGCAAACCGACTTGGCCACTAGCCAAGCACCTTACTTGAAAACATTGGCTGAGCAAAGTCAACCAATGCCTAACTTACAATCATTGTTAGAACATGCATTAGTAGAGAACCCGCCAGTACTTATTCGTGACGGTGGCGTTATTGCACCGGGATACCATGAAGAGTTGGACGTATTGCGCGATTTAAGTGACGGAGCAACACAATTCTTAGCTGATCTTGAACAACGTGAAAAAGAACGTACAGGTATCAGTTCATTAAAAGTAGGCTATAACAAAGTCCACGGCTTCTTTATTGAAATTAGCCGTTCGGCCGCTGGTGACGTACCTGATGATTATATTAGAAGACAAACACTAAAAAACAATGAGCGCTTTATTACTGAAGAGTTAAAAGAGCACGAACATAAAGTTCTGAACGCACAAAGCCAATTTTTAGCATTAGAAAAAAGTTTGTATCAAGAATTATTTGATAAAGTTTTACCCGATTTGGCTACGCTGCAGCTATTAAGTCAAAGTATTGCCGAGCTTGACGTATTAACCACGTTTGCTGAACGAGCATTATCGTTAAATTATATTAAACCGACCCTAGTCAAAGAGCCTGGTATCACTATTGAAGGGGGTCGCCACGTAGTAGTGGAACAAATGACCGAAGAAACGTTCATTGCCAACCCTGTACTGTTAACCGAACAAAGAAAAATGTTAGTGATAACAGGGCCCAATATGGGTGGTAAATCAACCTATATGCGTCAAACAGCATTAATTGTATTACTTGCTCATGTTGGTTGTTATGTTCCTGCAAGTAGTGCGACCATTGGCCTAGTTGATCGTATATTTACACGAATTGGCGCCTCTGATGATTTAGCTAGTGGCCGCTCAACCTTTATGGTTGAAATGACTGAAACAGCTAATATTTTACATAACGCTACAGACAAAAGTTTAGTACTGCTTGATGAAATAGGTCGTGGTACAAGTACTTATGACGGTTTATCATTAGCTTGGGCTTGTGCTGAAATGTTAGCGTTAAAAACTAAAGCCTTTACGTTATTTGCTACACATTATTTTGAATTGACCTTATTAGCTGATCAAATAGAAACCTTAGCCAATGTACACTTAGATGCAGTTGAACATAACGACAGCATCATTTTTATGCATGCAATTCAAGAAGGTGCGGCAAGCAAAAGTTTTGGCTTACAAGTAGCGCAATTAGCTGGCGTGCCAAAAGCAGTGATTAATAGAGCGAAGCAACGTTTAAGTGAATTAGAGAGCCAACAAGCACCTTCGTTATTACCTGAAAAAAGTGATGCCTTTGAGCAACTACTATTAACACCAGCAGAACACCCAGCAATAACGTCTTTACACGAGCTTAATGTTGATGAGTTAACGCCTAAGCAGGCATTAGATCTATTGTACGAACTTAAAAAACAGCTTTAATTGAATAAACTAAATTTATCAAAATAGAGTTGATAGCTAATATTTAATTAAAGAGCTTATATTAAATTAAGGAGCTTATAGTATTGTCTAAGGTATGTTGGCAGTAACTATGAGCTTTTTTGTTAGCAGTAATAAGCTAATGTGTTTAATTAGGCAGACTTCGCTTGTTCCAGTTTTTTCTCCATCAAGGCAAGTAACTGCCCATTTAACTCAATCAGTTGATTATGGAGATTTTTCTTTTGTTCAAGAGCATCTTCAGATTCATCATTACTGAGTTTATCTAGCTTATTATTTATTTCTTCTATCAGTTTTTTTATTTGAGCAATAGCTACATCAATAGGATCTTTTGATTTCTCTTCTTCAGATTTATCAATACCCTCACTAGCGTTATCATGAAGCTGCTTGGCAACTTTCTTACCTAATTCAGCTTTTTCATTTTCATAAGATTCTTCTGTTTTTAGTTGATTCGATTTGTTAGCGCTTACCGACATTTCGCCGTTAAATTTATTTTGCCCCTCTACCGATATATTAACTCGTATGCCAGCAGAGTTATGATGCTTAATCTCTGCTGGCTGAGGGCTTATACTTGGAGACACAAGCTCCTTACGATATAAGTTAATACTAAGTGCAGCCCTTGCTTTATTAATAGTTTCCATAATATTTACCGTAAATAATAGAATATAAAATAAGTGACTTGTTCATTGAACGTTAACTAACGTTAGTTAGGCAAACTATTTTGTCACTTACTTTATCTATCGGCAGTTTTAAATAAACAATGAATTTATTGTGTTTTAACAACGCACGCTCTTCATTTTTTAACGTCCATTCTTTTTACTACTAATTTCATCACTAACAACTTCTTTAACGACCCTTTTATCTACTTGAACCATTTTAATCGTCTGCTCTACCTTTGGGTCAGGTATAAACATTTGTACAAAAATTCCAAATGCAATGGCAATACCACGACGTTTTTTAGCAAACTTGATGAGTAAATTAGCCAAAATAGCAAATACAACAAAGACTAGCCATGGAGCTAAGGCTAAATATAAAAATTCTTCCATCATAAAATAACACCTAAATTTAGAGCAAACTATTCCACTACTTTTTAACGCAGTAGAGTACTGAGATTAAAATTAAAACTAGGTGTAAGTGATGATAGATTTGGGCATGAATAATGAAGGAATCTTCGGTGGGAATAAAATATTCTCTGGGGTATTAATCAATAGAAAAACAAGTGTTTGTGTTTGATACTCAATCGCTACTGACTTTTGAAATCGATTTCTTGTATTTAGTGCGATAGCTCGATAGGCGCTTGCCACTGATGTTAACGAGTAATGATGCTTACCCACTAAATAATGACAGTCTGTGCTCTCAATGCCATTATATAACGCAAGTTCCTGAACGTTTTTCGTTTCACTGAACTCAGTACTCTCTGTGTGACTTAGAACACAATAAATTGACTGAAGGACATTAGAAACGGACCAAGCTAACGCTAAATTTGATGATAAAACGGTGTTACTAATACAAAGCAACAACAGTAGTTTCATCAAAGTTTTATTCACGCTTTAATCCTTTAAAGTTACATAAGATCAATAAGTATTATGATCCAATAGATTGGATCATAATTTACTTAGTCAATTTGCTAAGTAAATTGACTAAGTAATAAACTTAGGGCAAATGAAGGTTTTTCAAGTGTATGTTTTCAAAAAGTTAAAAAAATGCCTGTATGCCCGTTTGCGCGCGACCTAATATCAGGGCATGTATATCGTGCGTTCCTTCATAAGTATTAACCGCCTCTAAATTCATCACATGACGAATAATATGAAACTCATCGCTAATACCATTACCGCCATGCATATCTCGTGCTTCCCTCGCAATAGCTAATGCTTTACCACAAGAGTTACGCTTTATTAGTGAGATAGCTTCGGGTGCTAGGTTATTTTCATCCATTTGCTTTCCTGCTTGCACACAAGCAAGTAAACCTAATGCTATTTCTGTTTGCATATCTGCTAATTTCTTTTGAATGAGCTGAGTCGCCGCTAAAGGCCTACCAAACTGCTCTCTATCAAGGCAATATTGCCGAGCACCGTGCCAACAGAATTCAGCGGCACCCAATGCCCCCCATGAGATACCATATCGTGCTTTATTTAAACAAGAAAATGGCCCTGACAACCCCTTAGCACTCGGTAATAGATTACCACTAGGAACAAAAACATTTTCCATCACTATTTCGCCGGTAATTGAAGCACGTAAACTAAATTTACCTTCAATTTTTGGTGTTGATAAGCCTGACATTTCTTTATCTAAAATAAAACCTCGAATAACCCCGTCAAGTTTTGCCCACACAATAAATACATCAGCAACTGGAGAGTTTGTTATCCACATTTTAGTGCCATTGAGTTGATAACCACCATCAACCGCGATTGCCTTACTTGCCATACTGGCAGGATCAGAGCCTGAATTAGGCTCTGTTAAACCAAAGCAACCAATTAACTCACCCGTAGCAAGTTTAGGTAAATATTTACTTTTTTGATCCTCACTGCCAAAAGCATCAATAGGATGCATCACTAAGGATGACTGCACACTCATTGCACTTCGATAACCACTATCTACGCGCTCAACTTCACGTGCAATAAGCCCATAACTAACGTGACTAACGCCAGCACAACCATACTTTTCATCAAGTGTCGCACCCAAAAGCCCTAGTTCGCCAAATTCTCGCATAATATTGATATCAAAATGTTCCTTCCTATTTGCTAATAGGATTCGAGGCATCAATTTCTCTTGGCAATATTGACGAGCACTATCTCGGATTAAGCGCTCTTCTTCAGACAATAATGACTCCAGTAATAAGGGGTCTTGCCAATTAAATGTACGTTTCGTACTGGACGTTTTAGTCACTCTTGTTTTATGTAATGTTTTAATTGGTGTTGTCATCGTTTCACTCATGATAGCCATCTCAAAGGTTAGGCATTATTGCAACTCAATAAATGTTAAGTATCTGTAATTTTTTAAAGGGTCTATTGGTACATCAATCTTTTTTACTAGCTTAGTTTCATGAATGATTAAGTCAATAACAAATCATGCACATCATGCGCAAGCGCAATAAAATTAGAAAAAAATAATAGCGTAAAGCTACGTCACCATACAAAGTCCACTTACACTTTCTGACATTGACGCACATTTTTTCGACACTTGCGTTACTGATTCATACAGCCTTGTAAACGACAATATTCCCTAGTGACACATATCTGGAAAATAAGTAGTCAAACTACAATACCAAAGGGAATAAACATGAAAGCTAACCTAATATCGGCTGTGCTATTAACGCCACTGAGGACGTTATTCAAAGCACCTAAATACAACGTCAGTAAAATATCTACTGCAATAGCTTTGACATTACTTTCATCGTCAGCTTTTGCATTTGAAAATGGCACAACAGAAAAAACGAATGCAGAAAAAGAAAGTGACGTAGAAGTTATTCACGTTATTGGTCGACGTAATCAAGCTAATAGCGAGATGACAGAAAAAACAGAGCAATTAATGAGTGTTGCCGGTATCGGAAATGATCCGTTAAGTGCCGTTTATAGTTTACCCGGTATTGTTTACGCTGGTGGTGATAGCGGCTCCCCTGCGGTTCGAGGTTCCTCTCCAGATGATAATGCTTTTTATATTGATGATATTCCGGCCGGTTATATTTTTCACCTCTTTGGCGATAGTATATTTAACGAAAATTTAATTAGAAACTTTGATCTGCACGCGGCTGCATTTGGTAGTGAATACGGCAATGCTACCGGCGGTGTTTTCGATGTAAAGTTAAGAGACCCTCGTCATCAAGACCTATCAGCCACTGTGGATATTAGTATGCTAAAAAGCGGTTTTATGGCAGAAGGCGCAGTGACTGAGAACAGTGCCTTTTATTTGTCTTATCGTCGTAGTCAAATCCATTTATTTTTACCTGAAGGTGAAGAAGACGAAGGTTACACCATATTTAAAGCGCCTATCAGTGACGATTACCAAGCTAAGTACCAATGGCTGTTAGGTGAATCACACAAATTAACGTTTACCGCATCAGGGGCTAGTGATACTGGTGGTGTTAATATTTCAGAAAACTCTGAATCTGGTCGTATTGATCCCGATAGTATTGGTGACTTTAACATTACTACGGCTTTTGATACGCAAAGCCTGTCATGGCAGTTTTATGGTGAAGAACAAAAGATAATGCAGTTGGTTGCCGGGCATACTGCAAAAACAACAGATGAATCATTTGGTCAGGGTCAATTTGTTAAAGTTGATGAGGATAGCTTCGATATTAGATTCTTTTATCAAGTTGCTTGGTTTGACGATCATAAGTTAGGGTTTGGTGTTGATTACAACAAAACCGAAGTAGATTACAGTTTTGATATGATCCCTTACTATTGCACTGAAAATGACGCGGATTGTAATGAATACAAAGGTGATAGAATTCAAGATAACACCTCGCTGACAGATCAAAATATTTCTGTTTATTTAGATGAAATATGGGCGATTAATCCTGATTGGCTATTAACCGTTGGTGTTAGAGCTGAACGAAATGATTACACCGAACAAAGCTTTGTTCATCCAAGAATTGCGCTTGATTGGTTTGCAACAGAACAAATTACAATCAAAGCTAAAGCAGGGACTTATAGCCGCTTTCCTGATGTTGATACGGCACTCAGAAAGCTAGGTAACCCCAAAATAAAGTCGCCTAAAGCAACACATTACTCACTTGGCATTGATTATGATTTAAATGGCCTATGGTTTACATCACTCGATATATACCACAAAGAATTAACTGACCTGCCCCGCTCAACCGATGAACATTCGCATAATAACCTCACTGATGGCGAAGATTTGCGTTACACCAACGACACATCAGGTAACGCACAAGGGGTTGAATGGTTAGTTAGACGAGAGCGCCAAGATGGTTGGTTTGGTTGGGCCTCACTTAGCTGGTCGCAAAGCGAGCGCACTGACGATCTGACTAACATAACCAATGATTATTACCTTGATACACCGATGGTTGCCAATGTTGTTGCCAATTATCAATTGAATGAACGCTGGGATTTTGGTTTACGTTTTACGCTTCGTAGTGGCGCTAAGTACACGCCAATCGTAGGGCTGAAAAACAACCCAGATTACCCAGACCATTTCTTACCTGATTATGGTGAATTAAATTCAAAATCATTGCCGGTTTATCATCGGTTAGATTTAGAAGCCAATTATACAACAACTTACTGGGGTTATGATGCCCAGTGGACGATGGCAATAATTAACGCTATGGCACAAAAAAATGTCTCTGGTTATTATTATGATCCTGAAGATGGCGACACGTTAACTGAATATAATGTGTCAGGTGAAGAAGATATTGGCGTATTTCCTTACATTGGTTTGAAAATGAGTTTCTAAAGCTGCACACCCAAGCATTTAAGTTATAGTAAAGTATAAGTTTACTTACACTTTTTAAACAATAAAGAAAGTAACAACTAATCACGTAAACATAACGCTATGGTAACATACGTTATGTTTGCCATTACCTGTTATGACTACGTTATGCTGATCCTCAAAAAACTGGCTTTATTAAAAAAATTATTGAGCTATAAAAGAGAACCTTCAAAGGTCTTATTACTCTTTCCTTTCCTGTTAACAGCTATTATCAGTCAACCAGCAGCAGCTTTTGACAATGATGCAGAGTTTGATGTAAACCCAAACTCTCCTATTGTTAAAGATGCTTTTGAATGGCAAATAATTTTAGACTTATCATTAGCTTACCAACCTGTGTTACTAAAGAGTGTGCAGCAAAGTGAGTTTTCTCAATTTTTACAGCCAGCTTTATATGTTGATCTTTCTTATAAAGGTTTTTTTTTACAAACCAACCAACGACGATCTTCAGCAGTACTTGATAGCTCTGAGTTTGGTTATCAGCTGATAGTAAAAGAAGACTGGCAGCTAGATATTATTGTTAAAGCCTACCTTGATGGCTTTGATCCCGATGGTTTAATTGACTACGCAAATGCAAATCCCTCACTATTTGAAGGCTTAAAAGAGCGTCAAGCAACTGGTGGTATTGCACTACGTTATTCACACTTCTTTGAAAATTCTATTTTTTATATTGATTTCGCTTCAGCAGATACAGGTCTGAACCTATACAAAGATGATGTAAATGGCCTAATTGTCGATAGTTTTTATAGTTATCTATTACCTTACCGAAATTGGGATATCTACTTAGGTGCTGGTTTAACCTATTATGAAGACGATATAATAAATTATTATTTCGGAATCGACTCAGACGAGTCCAACAAATTTAGACCTGAATTTGAAGCAGATTCAGCGTTCAGGGCACAGTTTGAACTATACGCACAATACCCTTTATCACAGAGTTGGTCATTTAATGCAGGCATCACACAAAGCATTTATTCTCCGAGCATAAAAGACAGCCCGCTTGTTGATAAAAGCTTTATCACCAAAGTGATGGCTGGAGTGCAATATGTATTCTAAGCTGGGGAAAGTCGTCAGTATATTACTATGCTATTTTATTAATGTACCCATTCATGCAACAGAGCAAAAAAATACTGATGGAAAAAACACAACAAACACTAAAGTCCAAGTAGATATTCAACTCAGAGCATTACCTGAACAATGTGTAACGTTACGCCAAGGTCGTGATTGTTTTGCCGAGGTTAATATTCATTGGGAGTCACAACATAAACAAACATTGTGTTTATATCAAGAAGGTTTAGATAAACATCTAAAATGTTGGCAGAACAATGAAAGTGCGCATATTGCGATAGATTTTGTATCGAACAAAAGTATTAATTATCAATTACGTAACTTAAATGACAATAAGCTTGTAGCCGAAACTCAGGTAACAGTAAGTTGGCTGCACAAGAGTAGCAATCGAAAACGACGCTGGCGCTTATTTTAAGTTAACAACACCCGTACAGGAACAAAATAATGCATAATATTCTTTTAGTAGAAGACGACACAAGTTTAGCTGATTGGGTATCTGAATACTTAATTGAGCAAGGGTTCACTGTAATTCATGTTGCTCGCGGCGACTTGGTTATGAATGCTGTAAAGGCTAACAATATTGACTTAGTCCTTCTTGATGTGATGCTACCCGGCCTTAATGGCATAGAAGTTTGTCGTTTAATTAGAGAGCATAAACAAATGCCTATTATTATGCTTACGGCTCGCGCTGATGAGTTTGATGAAGTGATAGGTTTAGAAGCAGGTGCAGATGACTACGTTATTAAGCCTGTTCGACCTAGAGCATTATTAGCTAGAATAAATAGACAACTAAGCCACAATAGTAACGACGAGGTTGAAGTCAAAAACCAACTTACATTTGGCCAACTGGTTATCAATGAAGAAGCAAAGCGCGTGGTATATCAAGGAAATGAAATTGATTTATCCACCAGTTTATTCGCCTTTTTAACTTACTTAGCACAACATGCAGGTAGTGTTGTTGATCGTGATTCAGTTTTTAAAGCACTTAAGAAGCGTGAATATGATGGGCAAGACAGGCGCTTTGATGTGATGTTATCGACCTTACGTAAATTATTTAATGATGACCCGCAAAAGCCACAAAAGTTTAAAACGATTTGGGGAAAGGGCTATCTATTTGTCGGTGACGCTTGGGAGAGTGATATCTGCAATGAAAACTCAGACAACACTTCAAAAAACTCATCAAGCAATGAAAGTACGAGTACAGAGTAATTATGCGTAGGCTATATATTAGTATTATTTTTACGGTGCTAGGCTCCTTATTCTTTATCGGATGGGGACTCGATAAAATTTCTGAACTAACTGAATCAAATACTAATATTAGTCAAGATGCACCAACAACACAGCTATACCGTCAGCTAATTGAAGGGTTAAGTGTTGAGTTGAATGCACTACCAAAAGATAAATTAAATGAACGTGTTTCTGCTTTTCAACAGCAATATAAAATAAATACTCTCATAGAGCCAAGTAATACCATTGCTTTACCTAGTTCAGTGATTAAAGCGCTAGGCCAGCAAGGGGGCTTGTTACTTGCTACGGATAATCAACAATATTTATTACGAAAGCTGACCCAACACCCAGAGTTTTTATTACAGCTCGACTTACCCATTGAGCAAGAGCAAGATAACTCATTTAACTTTATGCTAACACTCATTTTATATAGCAGCATTTGCGGTATATTGATTCTATGGTTGCTGCCATTAACCCGACGACTGTAGTTACTGAATAATGCAGCGGCTAAAATAGGGGCAGGACAACTTGATGCAAGAGCATCAGC
>PJEL010005519.1_pt1 | contig 10206 bp, 17 predicted proteins | sample 1853271 | NCBI WGS metagenome assembly PJEL01 (sample SAMN08108733, study PRJNA415343) | Invertebrate metagenome, whole genome shotgun sequencing project. | host: Globobulimina | place: Sweden: Gullmar Fjord | collected 2015-08 | reverse complement strand
TTATCCAAGCGTTTTTACCAGTCAATCGGCTTTGAAGTTATGTCTGAATTTCACGATATTTCATATCTACGACACGGCAGTTGTGCCTTCCTTCTGCAAAACTTTTATGAACCTGCGCATTGTCACAATTACATGATGCACTTGCTGGTTGAAGACGTAAAAAGTTGGTATCAACACATCCAAAACTCTAATGTAGTGTCGGAATTTGAAGTTACCGTTTCCGAGGTTGTTGAGCAGCCTTGGGGAATGCTTGAGTTTTGTATCACTGATCCAAGTAGTGTCCCATTTATTTGTTTATAACGACAGTATCAACGCTCAACAGTTTTACGAAAAGCTGGGCTGGTTTCCGCGTGACGAAGTTCGAATGTATTCATTTAATAGTTCTAGTAACAGCAACGTTTAACATTATGAATATATTTAACTGATTCAATATGCGTGGCATTTTTGGCCCAATTCAGTGTTCGTTCATGGCCTAATGAGTTAGGCTAGGTCACAACGTTACCCATATATTACACGGGTGAATTAGGGACTTTCAGTTAAGGAGATCAAATGTACCAGGGAAGTTGTTTGTGCGGTTCAATACAGTTGTCACTAAAAGGTAGTGTCTCCAACATTATTCATTGCCATTGCTCTCTCTGTCGCAAAGCGAGCGGCAGTGCTTACGCCACTAATGGTTTTATCGAAGCTGAAAACCTAATTCTCACTGATGCAGACAACACTCTCACTTATTACGAAAGTAGTGAGGGTAAGCGTAAGTACTTTTGTAATACATGTGGCAGTCCAATTTATAGTTCAAATGACCAATCACCAAAAAGACTTCGTCTTCGATTAGGCATATTAGACACCGATATTTCAGAGCGTCCTATTTCACATAATTTTGTTACTTCAAAAGCCAATTGGGAAGATTTAGACGCGCAGCTTCCACGTAGTGAAAAGCACGAAGTTGGGAGAACCTAGTGTAAATTTAACCCTAATTAATTTTCAATTGTAAAAAGAAATGCTGTATCAAAAATCTAGCTATGTTTGGTGGTTAGAGAAGGCAAAGTTCTCGTCCAAAAACGTTATAGACGTGGTCAAGGTATCGGCCATTCCTCTTGATGATTTTATGCCGCTGATACTGATTTTATTAGTAACCATTTAAGCCAGTACTTGTATCTGTTGACTAAAGTTAGTCTTGTTTCATATGATGATAAATATAATATAACTTTATTATATTTATCAAGAGCATGGAGTTCGCCTTTGAATGGTGCTATTGGATTGGACTTCGGGTTTTTGTTTGTGATGCTATTCGCGACTTCGTTATATAAACTCGACCATGTTTTTTATCACCTGCTTTTGGGCCATCAAGTTTAACGTTATTTTTCACCCTAATTCCGAGCGCGCTCGAGTTTAAAGGACACAAGTAATGAAGACGTTTTTAGCGACATTTCTCGCCATGTTTTGTTTGGTGTCTGTTTATGTGAAAGCGAATGATCGCTTATTAAAACAGGCGTATGAAAATAATCAAAGTGATATTCAAGTTCGCGGATCAGGCACGGTTTATCGAATCCTGCCTGATGATAATAAAGGCTCTCGACATCAAAAATTCATTCTACGTCTCGCCAGTAAACAGACCTTATTGGTTGCTCATAATATCGATTTGGCACCACGTATACCAAATCTAAAACGTGGAGACAGAGTCGAATTTTACGGAGAGTATGAATGGAACAATAAAGGTGGGGTGATGCATTGGACCCATCGAGACCCTCGTAACAATCATGCTCATGGTTGGTTAAAACACCAAGGTGAAGTGTACGAATAAGGGTTACCTCACTAATGATGGTAAGTGATTATCGAGTCGCTAGTTACTATTTCAGATGTAATGAGGCGTCCTGGTTTATTGGTTTCAAGGTAAGGATTATTTATGCAGAAAATGGAGTTTGTAAGAGTCCTACTGGTAGAAAAGGGCGTGAAACCTCAATTAACGAATCCATACTTTTACCTATGGTGGAAGTTACTTCGTATTGAAGCGAAACCTCGGGTATTTGAAAGCCCGTTTAAGTTGTTTTTTCTTCAAGCTATATTTGGCTCTGTTTTTTGGGGTGGATTTATGTGGTTGTTATTTTGGCAGTTTGAAGGTTTCACAACATTCCAAGTGTATTGCTCTTTGTTCTTCGGTTTATTTACCGGGTTATGCTCTGCTCTTGAGGTGGCTAGAGCACGACGGAAGTTTGGGCTCAGCACACTAGAACGGTGGCTTGAACAGAATAAACTTACAGAGAACTAACAATACACTGAGGTATAAAATTTTGAAGAAGTTAATAGCGTTTATTGCCTGTTCCAATCTAGTCACGTTTGGATCGATTTATGTGCTTGAGTGGCAGTTTGGTTATCTCTCTATTCACTTTTTAAGTGACTACGCATTTTATACGATGCTGGTTCTCCTTGGGTTAGGAACGTTGTTTTCATTTACTGGACATACCGTTGGATATAGTGATCCAAGTAATGTGGCAGGAGTGACTGCGAGTAGTCTGATCGATAATGATTCAGCCAAAACGACGGTAGTGAATAAGTTGGAAAACACGAACTTAGGAAGCCGTTTCTTGATCGCCAGCTTAGTACCTCTGGTTTTTTGTGTGTTTGCATAACTTTATTGTTCCGCTGCCTATTAACGGGAGTTGAGCTAATAATATCGCTAGGCTCATTCTGTATTTTTTAAATGAATCCAATTGACATGTTACTTCCAATATATGAAAGTGGCTGTATGAAAACTAGTCAAAAGCACGTTAATTACCGAATTATCATCATTCCATAGAATGGTGGGATTCGATACGTTCTAGACTAATCAACCCACCCGTAAAGGTGGGTTTTGTGTATCTATCTTTCGGGGAAATAGACTCTTGGAGAAGTTTACATGAAAAAAGTAGCCGTTTTTGGTAAGCCAGGCAGTGGAAAATCGACAGTAAGCAAAGCACTTGCTTCTGCTACCAATTTGCCACTTCATCAATTAGATTCCTTGGTATACAAACCAAGTGGTGAATTAGTCGATAAAGAAGTATTTAAAGACATTCACGATAAGATAATCAATTCAGAAACTTGGATCATGGATGGGTTAGGGCCGATCAGTTTGTTCTATCAACGTTTAGAAGAAGCCGACACGCTTGTGTATATCGACCTTCCGTATTCAGTCAGTTATTGGTTCGTCGCCAAGTGTTTGCTAAAAGGGTTATTCGTCAAACCAGAAGGTTGGCCTGATGGAAGCTCTATTTTTAAAGGCACATTACAAAGCTACAAAATACTAAAATTGTGTCCAAAATTTTGGAACGATGACTTTATGTTAAAGCTACTTGAAAAGTCGCCTGAGAAAGAAGTTCATGTAATCAAAACTGTTGCGGAGTTAAATGATTTTGTATTGAAGTGCATGATTAAGGAACATCGATGAGAGTGCCGTTTCAAGTATCTAATGAACCTCGGCCATCGAATGAGCATACAGAACTTCGTTGGTTCTGCTACCAAGAGGCTTGCCAGCTCTTAGAGTATGATTCTAATCGCATCGCCTTATGGGAAGCTTATGAAAGGATTAAAAACGAGGTCAACTAAGTAATTATCGGTTTTGAGTCCGAATTAGCACATTTTTGCTATGCATCACTATTCGTTCTTAATTATTTATAAGATGTTAGGGGTAGGATTCATAAGTTGATAATATATAATCTACACTATATTGTTGATTGGCTTATATAAATGCTTGATAACAAATACATTAAACACCCGTACAACTGCGAGAAGTGCAACGCTTTGACGCCTCACCTCCCAATAACCAAACCTGACGATTCTGCATCAGAAATGAAGCAATTTAAGTTTGGTATGTTGATCGAGTTCTTGATGACGACACTGTTTAAATCAGACTCTCATTCTAGCAGTTTCTTTGTTGAAGAAGAGCAACAATACGAATGTGAAAAATGCAACACAACATCGTGGCATTAACGTGTCGATGAGGCTTGTGGTTTTTATGACTGAAGGGCTTAGACGGGGCTGAGTGATGAACAAGAAAGGTGAGCCTCTGGGCAAATTGAGTATTGAAACGTGTCTATACTGGTATTGGTTGTGCTACTTACCTTAAAGTGGCGTTAGAAATGATGTGTTTAACTAGGCTAACTCTCAGAGGTAACAATGAAAAAATTACTATCACTAGGCGCCGTTTTACTTGCGGCATCATTTTCAGTCGCCGCTTCTGACGGTTTGATTAAGTACCAAAGTAATTACTCGGTAAAAGAAACCGCTGACCGTTTTGAAAGTATCGCTAAAAGCAAAGGCTTAACGTTGTTCGCAAGAATCGACCATCAGAAAAACGCGAGCAGTGTTGATCTTGAATTGAGACCAACCGAAGTTATTATTTTTGGAAACCCTAAGGTTGGTACGCCATTGATGCAGTGCCAGCAAGATGTGGCGATTGATTTACCACAGAAAGTGCTTGTAACCGAAGATTCGAATAAGAAAGTCTGGTTGTCTTACAACGATCCTAATTACTTGATGGAACGTCATGCTATTAACGGCTGTGATGAGGTGATTAAGAAAATATCAGGTGTGCTGAGTAAATTATCGGAAGCGACAATCGCTAAGTAATGATGATTTCGAGCCTGAAACCTTGTTTAACGCCATTCAGTTAAACTGCTTAGACAAGAAGTGAACGATGAAGCCCACCCAATATGGTGGGTTTCTTATAGAGTGTAGGTTTTACTTTGCACGTCATCAGGAATAACGAAATAGGTACATCATGACATTACGAGTAGTACCTGAACTTTATTGTTTAGATATAGAGGTGAGTAAGTCATTCTTTGTGGAAGTGTTGGGTTTTTCGGTTAAATACGAACGTCCAGAAGAAGCCTTTGCTTATCTGACTCTGGATGGTGTCGATGTCATGCTCGAAGGGCTTAATGGCGATAGTCGTAAGTGGATTACAGATAAGCTAGAAGTACCGTTTGGGCGAGGAGTAAACTTTCAATGGGATGTGTCGGACATCGATACCTTGTATCAACAAGTTAGTGACCAGTCTAAAGCGTCTATTTACTTAACATTAGAGTCTAAATCGTACTCATGCGATGACCGTGTCGCGATTCAAAAGCAATTCATTGTTCAAACGCCAGATGGCTACTTATTTCGATTTTGTCAGGACCGCCATTGAATTGATGCCTTTGGCATAGATCTTCGGCCAACATTCACAATGCGATTAAAACAACATAAGTAAACGATTAAAGGAATACTCCGACATGTACGGGAGTGAAGAAACCAGAGCATTTTGCTGTAATTGCAAAGTACTGACTCGTCATAAATACACCATGTTTAGTAACCAAGTTCAAAAAGCACCTCAAGAAGCAAAGAAACCTGGATTGCTTGGACTGATTTTATCGTCGTTAGCCTCAAGTAGTGGAACTGGTGACTACAAATGCACAAAGTGTGGTACTAATTTACGTACTCCCGATAACCTTGATTAACGTCTTTTGATGGCTAGTTTCTTGGTTACTCAGTTTAGAGTTCTAGACAAATGTTGTGCCAAAGTCGAACAATAAACAAAGTGTTTATTATAAAAAGGACATAAAAAAACAGGCAGATCTTGCGATCTACCCGTCTTTTAATCGCTAATCTCAATCATAGTCTTGGTTATTGAAATTCAGAACGCTTAAGCACAGCACTTCTTGTATTTCTTGCCGCTACCACATGAACATGGATCGTTACGATTAGGTGTTTTTTCAAACGTCATCGTTTTTGGCTTGTTTAATAGCGTATCTAGTTCAAGCGTGTTTTCTTCTTTGTTTGCATCTACTGTAATGTTTACAAAGATAGCGCTGTTTGCTGCTAGAGCTTCAACTTCTGCTTTACGAGCTTCAGTTTGAACCATTACTGCGATTGGTGACTCTTCAGTACCCGCTTTAACATCGCGGTTTACGTTGTAGCCAGCAAGAACGTGATTTTGTCTTGTCTCGATACGGCCTTTGAAAAATAGTTTCGACATTGGGTACTCATTACAAATTGGGATGACGCTATTCCAACGGGAGAGCGTTATAGAGCGGGGGATTATACTGATATATTGAAATTGATAAAGCAGTGATGTGAATGTTCTTTTAGCGGTCAGAGCGGAAGTGCGTGTAATCATCATATTGAGATACTTCGCTACATTGAGTTAATTAAGGAAGAGCAATGAAACCAAAACAAGTGGTACTTGGTTTTTGGGACGCAATGAGGACCAATGATTTTGCAAAGGCGAGTGAATGGTTGGCAGACGATTTTCAAGGACATTGGCCTCAGTCGTCTGAGTTGACGACTGGTCGAAGCAACTTTACAGCAATCAATTCTGAATACCCAGCTAACGGAGTTTGGGAGTTCGAGCTCAACTCGATTGTCTGTGAAGGTGATACGGTGGTGACGGATGTCTCGGTCACTGACAGCGTATTGAAAGATCGCGTGATTACTTTTCACACGGTTGTCGATGGCTTGATTCAAAAGCAAACGGAGTTTTGGCCAGATCCATTTGAAGCGCCAGCGTGGCCATCACAGTGGGTTCAGATTGTGACGAACAATCAGGCTATATCGAACAATCAGCTTGCATCGAATAATAAAGTTGCGTTGAATAATAAAGGCGCGTCGAATAAGTAAGCATTAGGAGATTTCATTGAACAAGGTAGTAATAGTAACGGGCGGGAGCCGAGGCATTGGCGCAGCGACGTCGAAACTGTTGGCCAGTAAAGGCTATGCGGTATGTGTTAACTTTATTCACAACGAAACAAGAGCCGAAGATCTGGTTAATGAAATTCGTGAACAGGGTGGAACTGCTATCAGCGTACGTGCGGATGTGTCTGTTGAATCAGACGTCAAATCCTTGTTTGAGATCGCTCGTAATAAACTAGGCCCTGTAACTCATTTGGTTAATAACGCCGGGATTTTATTTACCCAATCAGCATTGGTTGATATCGAATTAGACCGCTTTGAAAAGGTCATGAAGTCGAATGTATCGAGCTGCTTTTTATGTAGTAAAGCCTTTATCAAACAAGCTGGAGACGCAGGTTCGATTGTGAATGTATCCTCTGCAGCATCTCGAACCGGTGCACCATTTGAATATGTCGATTATGCTGCTTCGAAAGGTGCGATGGATTCATTGACCAAAGGTCTGTCGCTTGAGCTAGCGTCCCGTAATATCCGAGTTAATGGTGTAAGGCCGGGGTGTATTTATACCGAAATGCATGCAGACGGTGGAGAACCTGATCGCGTTGACCGATTAGCGGCACAATTGCCATTACAACGTGGTGGTACGCCAGAAGAAGTTGCGAACTCAATAGCGTGGTTATTATCAGACGAAGCTTCCTATGTGACAGGTTCGTTTATAGATATTGCAGGTGGGCGATAGAGGCCAGCGTCCATAACATTCAGAGAACTCAGTTAACCATCAACAGGCCATTAAAAGTACCAAACTAAAAGAATGAAACTAAGAGTACAAACATGAAAAACTATTTTGAAAGTCCGTTTGTTGGTAAATCACTGAAAGAGCAAGTGACCAACCCGAATATCATCGTCGGTGAGCACAGTTACTATTCAGGCTATTACCATAATCACAGTTTTGATGACTGTGCACGTTACTTGTTGCCTGATAGAACTGATATCGACAAGCTAATTATTGGGCGTTACTGTTCAATTGGCTCTGGTGCTGTATTTATGATGGCGGGCAACCAAGGCCACCAAAATCAATGGGTGAGTACCTTCCCATTCTTCTATCAAGACGATGAAAAGTTCGAAAGTGCGGTTGATGGTTTTGAACGTTCTGGCGACACCGTGATAGGTAATGACGTTTGGATTGGCACAGAAGCTATGATCATGAGTGGCATTAAAGTCGGTGACGGTGCCATTATCGCAAGTAGAGCTGTTGTTACGAAAGACGTAGCACCTTATTCCATTGTCGGTTCAAACCCAGCACGTCATATTCGCTATCGTTTCAATGAGACTGAAATGGCTCAGTTGCTAGAAATGAAATGGTGGGAATGGAGCGAAGAACAAATCAAAGGCGCAATGTCGCTAATGTGTTCTTCAGACATTGGTGGTTTGTACCATTATTGGAAAGGATTCTTGAAGCCTTAAATTGTCGTTCACAGATGAAATGTGAATGGTGAGAACGAGATTAAATTTAACAAATTACTCAATAATCTGATGATGGCAATGCGATTGTGATACGAGTAACTTATTGATTGTAAAGATATTGAATAGTATGGCATGTCGCATTAGCGTGGTGGATGAATTGGAAGGGTATTATGATTAGTTGCAACGATTACGATTATATTGAGATTGTGTGTATGCACCGATACCCAATCAAATTAACGCTGAAATCTGGCGAGCAGATTGAATGTGTCGGATTAGATACTCAACGCAATGATAGCCGTGAAGAGTGCATTAAGGTCAGTATTCAAGGTGTAGAACAACTTGTCGTACTCACAGACCTTTCCACACTAGAAGTTTGTGTCGACAACCCTCATTTTCAGCAGATTTCATTCAAAACGTCATAGGCTTTCAAATGAATAACACCATAGAACAATGCTATTGTACCGCATGCCGAGAAGATACACAGCACGTTGTGGTGTTGGTCAGAAAGACGAGTGCGTTTGCAGAGAAACCTAACCAAAAGCGAAGCGAGTTTTGGGCAGGCATGATAAAAGGTTGGTTTCTTGGCCCATTTATCGCATCTATGGACGAATTTTCTCGTCATATAGTGTGTGAGAAGTGTGGTCACAAAGAGATTGAAGATTAGGTATCGATTCAATATGCTCAAACCATCGTTGGCTTAGGAATAAAACGAATGAAAGTAGAAACGATTGAAGCCGTAAAGGCGTATGGGTTTTCAGTAAGAACCACTAATCAGGATGAGGTTGACCCAACTAAAGCGAAGATAGGTCAATTGTGGCAGGGCTTTTTTGATCAGGCTTTTCCCAAACTGACGCCGGATTCAAAAGTGTACGGTGTCTACACTAATTACGAGTCTGATTTTACGGGTGAGTTTGATGTTATCGCGTGTGCTAATGCGTTAACGGATCAAGACTTAAATAATCTTATTGAAACCAAGATTGAAGCAGGCAAATATCTGACGTTTTCTGCTGAAGGTGAACTTCCTCAAGCGGTCATCGATCTATGGGGAGAAGTGTGGACGTATTTCAATTCACCTGATTGTTCACATGTTCGAACTTACACGACAGATTTTGAATGTTACAAGGGCGAAACTGAAGTCGAGATTTCGATAGCGATTCAGTGATCAGTTTAAAATAAACAACAGGCTTAACTTAGGTTGTGTTACTAGTTAGGAGATGGTGGTAGCCGGTCAAGAGACTACGGCCATCCGTTAAGCCTTTGAATATATTTTAATTACAAAGAAGATACAGTGTCACGTAATTATCTTAATACTTACGCTTTATCTAACCCTGAATTCCCCTAGAGCACCCCAAATCCCCTTAAGTCACCCAAAAACACAATCTTGCTTGGTTTCATTCCACAAAGGGTATTGCTTCATGACTTGGGTGTAGAGCTTACTTTCCAAGTGCGCTCTTAACCAACGTCCTACGTTTTTGTATTCAGATTGTACAAACCACTTCTTTTCGACCCGCACAAACTGGCTGACAAAAGGCATTACCGCAAAATCGGCCAAGCTTGGGGTTACTCCAAAAAAGTAGGGCTGATCGGTGAGTAGCACTTCTAATTGATTAATGAACGCTTCGCAGGCTTGTCGACGTTGTTCAACATCGATGTTTCGATAACGAACCGACGCGCGATACTTTTCTAAGTGGCCAATAAAATCTTCATCGTTGGTTTTGATGAGCTGGTGGACTTGTTCGCTCAGTGTTGGATTACTTGAACGAAGAAGATCTTGAGGATCGTTTTGTTGAAGAGCCCAGTTCATGACATCTATGCTTTGTTCAATGATGTGTCCATTTGGCAACACCAAGACCGGAACGGTACCTTTTGGCGAACTGGTTAATAGTTCGCTAGGCTTGTCTTTGGTAACGATTTCTCTAAGTAACACTTTTTGCTGTGATAGTGCGATGCCTATTCGTCCGCGCATGGCGTAAGGGCAGCGACGTAAAGAATAAAGGATAGGTAAATCGGATTCGTTTGGCATTATTGAGGTCATTTAGTTTGAAAAGTGTTGTTAGGTGGTAAAGAGATCGTGATGTAGGTAGAATACGCGGCTTAAAAATT
>PJEL010005518.1_pt1 | contig 10207 bp, 9 predicted proteins | sample 1853271 | NCBI WGS metagenome assembly PJEL01 (sample SAMN08108733, study PRJNA415343) | Invertebrate metagenome, whole genome shotgun sequencing project. | host: Globobulimina | place: Sweden: Gullmar Fjord | collected 2015-08 | reverse complement strand
CATCAGCTTATTGACTGCATTAATCAGTCTCTCGAAAATCCTGAAGCAGGGGAAGAGGGACGAAGACTTATCCGGAAACAGGAAACCGGGCCATTTCCGGGCAATGCCGGAGAAACCGTTGCTAATCATATAATGACTCTGTTAAAAGGATAAGGACCAAAGCAATGAAAAAAGCCATCCAGTCGTTGTTAAGAAAATTGTTTGAAATTGAGATTAGGCGTACCTTTCGCAATCCTAAAGAAGCTCCGATTCCGGTTGTTAACAGCCATGCTCTCCGGCTAATGCATTTTCATGAACTTGTGAAGAAAATTGATACTGTGCCGGGAAATATTGTTGAATGTGGAGTAGGTTGGGGTAGAAGCCTGTACGCTTTTTGTCTGCTGGAGGAGGTTAATCCAAAGGGACGACATATTTTCGGATTTGATTCCTTTGAAGGATTTCCTGAACCTCAAAAAGAAGATGCCCCTGAGCGCCATGGAATTAAAGCCGGACGCTACAAGACGAATGAAAAATCAGTAATTACCCATCTCCTGGCAAGCGGAATTACTCAAGGGTTCATAGATTCACAATTATCTCTAATTAAGGGATTTTTTAATGAAACCGTAAAACAATATAATAAAGGGGAAATTGCATTACTGCATCTAGACTCTGACCTGTATCAATCATACAAGGACTGTCTGGAGCATTTCTACCCTCTTGTTGTTAAGGGAGGAATAATTGCATTTGATGAATATCAGTCAGAAGATAAATATCCTGGATGCAAAAAGGCTGTAGATGAATACTTAGGCGGCAGAGAAAAAATTCTAAAATCAGATATAATTGACAGGTATTATATAATCAAAGAAAATTGATCCTATAATATAAGCATTCGAAAAGCCTGAAAACCTCACAGTAAGGGCAAAGAATTATCCGGGAACATGAAACCGGACCATTTCCGGGATCCCTCAACAAAGTATCCGACGGTCAGTTCAATATGATAAAACAACATGTAAAACAGGCTGTAAAGGCCGCAGGTCTGGAAAGGACTGTTCATTTAATAAGGTCCTGCGCCCGCCATATGTACGCCGTTGGGTCCAGGCCCTTCAGATTGTACCAGAGCAGGTATAATGCAAATGGAAAACATATTCATGCAAAGCAATTCAGTTCCCCGGAAAGCCAGGTCTTTTTTGGATACTATGATATAACCCCTTTCAGTTATGATGATAATTTCATTCTTGCAATGCATGCTCCCGTTAACAATAAAACTCCCGGACCTGAAATGGACATTAAAGTAGGTTACTACAGATTACATGGCGATGATTCATTCACTGAGATTGGAAGGACAACAACCTGGTGCTGGCAGCAGGGCTGCAGGCTACAGTGGTATCCGCAAAACAGCAATCAGGCGGTACTATACAACAGGATGGTTGATGGTCAATACGGCTGTGTAGTCCAGGACATCAATACGAAACAGATCATTAAATCATTCAGCAGGCCTGTTTATTCAGTAAGTACTGACGGCCGGTGGGGGCTCTCGCTTAACTTTTCGCGCCTGCAGCGGTTGCGGCCGGGTTACGGATATAATAATCACCCTGATTCAACTCAGAACGAATCCTTGCCCGCTAAAGACGGTATCTCGCGTATTGACCTGCATTCAGGAGAAGAAGACCTGTTGTTCTCTGTTGCAGAGATATCCGAATTAGAGCCACTGGAGTCAATGAAAAACGCTGAGCATTATTTCAACCATATTCTTTTTAATCCTGACGGAACAAGATTTATGTTCTTTCATTTGTGGATGAAGGACGGCAAAAGATATAATCGCCTTATTACATGTAGTATTGATGGCAAAGACAGATATCCTCTGATAAATGAAGGACACGTATCTCATTACACATGGAAATCGAATACTGAACTTCTGGCCTATTCAACACATAAAACAACCGGAATGAATTATCATCTTTACAGGGACCGGTCTTCTGAAAGGGTAGTTATAGGGAAGGGGTTACTGGAACAGGATGGACACCCGTCTTATTCTCCGGACAAGACCTCACTGCTAACTGACACGTATCCGGACAAATACAGCGAACAGCATCTCCTTATGTATGAGCTGGAAAGCAGGGAACTTCGTACGCTTGGTTCCTATTACAGCCCTTTTAAGTTTGCCGGCGAAACAAGATGTGATCTCCATCCGCGCTGGAGCCCGTCCGGGAGGTATATATGCATAGATACTCCCCTGAAAAACAGACGGTCTATGTATATTTCAGATCTGATAAATTAACCTTACATTAAACGGGATTCATGAATAAATATAATAACCGAGAAAAAAATGACTCAGGCAATATTTCTCCCTGCAGGAACGATCTCTATCTTAAATTTATTTACTTGATAACACTAATATCAAAAGAAGAAAATCAGTAGTTAATATATGAATGACATTAGCATTTTAGCCAGAAGCTATTTTAGTTTGTGGAGGGGAAATTTGGGGAAGACTTATCATTCTCATATAAAAAATCGCTCTATCAGAAAAAAAATGATTAATGATAATAATTGCCTGGAACATCTGTCCGGCATACTACCCCGTGTATCTCTTGAGCCGACCAATATATGCAGTGCCAACTGTACCTTCTGCGGATATAAATATTTAGAGCGAAAAAAAGGGATAATGGATTCAGCCCTGTATCAACCGCTTGTAGATGACATTATTGAAATTGGTTCCAGTGAGTTAAAACTCACACCTATTGTTGGTGATCCGTTGTGCGATAGAAATATCCTTGATAAAATAGAGTACGCGTCATCAAAAAAACATTTTTCGACCATCTCCATGACCACGAACCTTATTAACCTCCACTTATTCGATATGGAACGTTTTGTAAATTCAGGGGTCAGCGAGATTACAATTTCTACATGTGTTGCCAATTCAGAAATGTACAGGAGAATATTTGGGGTAAATGCTTATGAGAAGGTTATCGGTAATATAAAGGCCCTGATTTCCGCAAACAATAAATGCGGTAAGACCATAAATATAAACATAGCGCTGCGTAATGATAAACCCGCGCGCAACACATTGAAGTCACCGGAATACAAAGAGCTTGTTGCCATTGGAGCAAAGATAAACTTTCTGTGGGATGAATACGATAACTGGCTGGGACTTATTAAGATCGAAGACCTGCCCAGGGGCAATTCTTATCGGGTAATTAAATCAAGAACAGCACCCTGTTCCCAGCTGTATGCAGGATTTATTGTCGGTTATGACGGGAATATAAACATTTGCCGGTGTCGTGATCTCAACATGGAATTGTCTGTCGGAAAATACCCTGCAGATTCACTGAGAGACACCTGGTATGGATCCAAATTAATCAGATTGAGAGAAAACTGGGTAAGAGGTCATCTTCCCGGGATATGCCGTAACTGCCTTCAATATACATCTGTTTACGATCACCCTTTATTAATAGATACCTACAGGAATTTTATAAGGGCATGAAACCCCTTCTCAATGATGTTACAGTTTTCATGATATCTTCAGGGGAGGAAAGCACAGTCGACTGCGAGCGGGCCCTCATGGAGCAGGACTGCACATTCACCATAAAACATATTAAAGACACCTTTCCCATGTCCAGTGCGTTTCAGCGGATGCCGGATGAATGTGACACCAGATACTTTATACAGGTAGACAGCGATATGATCCTGAAACCCCATGCAGTCCAGACTCTATACAAAGAAATCAGCCAATCTTTTTTTATGACTTATATGATAGCTGGTCAGTTATATGAAGAAGGCCTTGGAATCAGCGGTGCCGTTAAATGCTGGAAAAGCCGCCTGTTCAAATATTTCAGTTTCAGGGATTGCAGGACAGTTGACCGGAATCTTTACCGCCGCACAAAGTTAATGGGTCTGCGTTTTAAAATTCTGGATAAAATCCTGGGGGATCACATGTCACGCCACTCTCCATATACGGAATACCTGAAAACAAAGAGTGACATTGAAAAAAGACGATTTCTGAAAATACCACCTGAAAGGCATGATCTGGCAATACTGGACAGGAGCATCGAAAATCTTCCGTCCACAAGCCATGAACTGCTGGGAGCTTTAGTTGGGGCTTTAACTCCAAAAGAAAGGCTTGCGCGGTCAAAGGATGCTAAACTGGAAACTGCGCGGTATAATGAAATCCTTCAATATCTGGGCACAAATAGTGACCTTGCTGCATTAAACAGGCACGAAGTCAATAGAGATGACCTGAATGCCCTTTTCTATAAATCATACAAAGAAACCGGAAGTAATCATACCGGGACAAAACTGGCCCTGGCAGAAAAGGTAATTAATATTTTCGGGACAGCACAATCCATCGACCCACTGGAATTGCTCAGTATTATATCCAGGTAAAATAAATCTGCAGAACGGAACAGCTTTCCTTGCTTAAAAAAGCCCTGAACCTGATTTCTCAAATAATTTATTCCATTAAACTTTACATAATGGAAATGCTGAGTTTTTTTTGCAAAGTATCAGGAGATAATATCCGGGTCAACCATGGGGCCGTGTCTTCAGGAATCGGCGGACCTGTTGTTAAGCTGAGCAGAATGCAGCATTTCTTTCCAAATGAATCGCTTCGTTATAATATTATCTATTCAGTATCTGCAAAAATTCCCCCTTTAATATGCACGTCCGCCAGGAAAAGAGGGGTAAAGATAGTCCAGCATATAAACAGTATATTCCATCCCGCTTACAGATCTAACTACGATCAGTTAAACGAACCTTTCAGGCAAATTTATAACATAGCAGATCACATAGTTTTTGGAAGCGACTTTGCCAAAAAAGGGACCGAGCGATACATAGGCAAGTGCAGCACACCTTCTACAATTATTTATAATGCCGTCGATACATCACATTTTACTCCGGCAAAAAAAAACCCTGACAGGTTTAACATTCTTGCCATAGGAGTACATTATATAAGGCATCGCATCGAACCGCTTATTCTGTCAATGCCGCATGTCAATAAAATGTACCCCGATGCTAAGCTTATAATAGCCGGGCCATTAAAGGATGGCAATGGTATTTTTGACTGTTCTCAAAGAAGTTTTGAACAGCTTGCAGAGAAAACAGGCGTGGCAAACAATACTGAATTCTACCCGCGCTATACCCAGGAAGAAGCCCCGCAGGTAATAGCACACGGAGACATTCTTGTTCACCTGAAACATATGGACTGGACACCCAACACAGTAATTGAGGCAATGGCATGCGGGATGCCCATATTACATACCGGCAACGGGGGGCTTCCTGAAATAGTCGGGCAAGCCGGTCTGTCACTCAATCTGCCATATGACTGGGACAATATTCATGCTCCTGAGCCGGAACATCTGGCAGAAAAAATTATAGAACTTTATGAATTACGTAATGAAAAAGGTGAGGCTGCACGGGAGACGGCAGTTGATCGTTTTGACCTTAAAGTGTGGGTAAAGAAGCATGAGGAAATCTTTGAAGGACTTTTAAACAGCAAAACTATATAATCTACAGGCAATGAAATTTAAAACCTTACTGACCGGCCTTTTGCCGAGAAATAAATCTTTCTTAAAACTGCAACTGCATGTTATAGGGAAACTCAACAGGAGAGTTGACAGCGATCTTATCGCGCTTTACGATGGACTGCATCCCAAACATCTCTACTTTACAAGACATCAGTGGGTGGAGCAGTTCATTGATAAACAGGACATTATTCTTGATATCGCGTCAGGAAACGGATGCTGTGCGTTTAACCTGTCACGTAAATGTAAAAAAGTTATAGCTGTAGACCTGCAGGCGCCTCTTAATCAATTTACAAAAGAATCTAATCTGGAATTCATCCAGGAGGACATCCTTAAGATTGTCCCGGAAATAAAAAATTATACATTCGCCGTTGCCTTTCATATACTGGAGCATCTGGATGATCCGGTTGAATTTCTAAAAAAAGTCACGGCAAAGAAGATAGCGGTAATGGTACCTCATGAGGAAAACTGGCTTGTCTCGGTTAAAAAAGATATGGGCCTTAACTGGAGGGGAGATAGTACACATAAAAGATTGTACAATCGAGACCTTTTAAAAAAGCACCTGATAGAGGCAGGATATGGAAATATCGAGCTGCTGGAATTTGATGGAGATAACGGTATACGGGCAGTAGCCGGGAGGACGGACAAAGAATGAAGATATTATTAATGACATCGGCAGCACCCGTAATGTCGCCTTTCTCTACTGATGAAAAAAGACCGCCGCTCGGAATCGGCTTTTTGATTTCCATACTGAAGAACGCGGGACACCAGGTCTATTTTGAAGATAATTATCTGGCCCCTGGCAATATCCTTAACACAAATTTTCTGGAAAGAAATAATATAGATTTTGTCGGGATATATTCAAACACAATCTGCTATCAAAGTACGCTTTCCATGTTTCATCAACTACAGTCACTGCGTGAGAAAAAGAAATGGAAGGGGAAAATAATTGTCGGGGGCCCGCATACTTCTGTAGGAATTGATACTATCCCTGAATTCGTTGATCACATACTTATTGGTGAAGGAGAGATTTCTGTTCTGGAGATATTATCAGGAGCTGAAAAAAACAGGATTGTCCAGGGAAAGAAAGTCACTGATATGGACAGTCTGCCCCTTCCTGCATGGGAGGAGTTCATTTATAAACCGTACATGTGGACAGAACGCTGGCTGGATTCGTATCCCGTATACACCTTTAATACAAGCAGGGGATGCCCTTACAGCTGTAAATTCTGTTCAGTTCAGGCCATATGGGGAAGGTCTTACCGGTGCATGTCAGCAGAGAGAGTGGTTTCGGATATTGAGCATATGATCAAGTATTATGGGCTCAGGGCAGCATATTTCAGGGAAGACCATTTCACTCTCAATAAGTCGAGGGTTATAGAATTCTGCGAGCTCCTTCTCAGGAAGAATATAAAGATAGACTGGCTCTGCGAAACGAGAGTCGATAAACTTGACGATCTTGAATACCAGAAACTCATGGCAAGGGCCGGATGCAGGGTATTTTATATTGGTGTTGAAAGCGGGAGCCCAAGGATGCTGGAATTCTTTAACAAGGGAGAAACAGTAGAACAGTTTGTAAATGCGTTTCATCTGGCAAAGGAGGCAGGGATCAGGACTTATGCCAGCTTTGTCGTGGGCGCACCGACACAGTCGAAAGAAGACAGGAAAGCAACAGAAAATCTGATCTCAAAAATGAAACCAGATTACGTGGGCAAAAATATTTATACAGGCCTTCCGGGTTCAGATTTATATGAATATGCCAAAGCAAACAGGCTTTATGAATATGAAGATGCAAACAGCGTGTTATACATGAAAGACCACGATAAAAGGGTCAATACTTACTATTACGGCAATCCCTATCGAAAGGTCCCTTCATCTCTGCGAAAACTGCAGATACTGATATTTGAATTAAAGAAAATGATAGGCAAAAAAATAAAAGAAATACATAAAAGCCTGAAAAACAGTTACTCATAACCATACTCTTCCCCTGTTTCAATAAATCTTTCAAACCCGGACAGACATCCGAAAACACTAATTGACCATGCCTAGAGTCAGCGTAATAATGTCCGTTTTTAACGGCGAACAGTTTCTAGAAGAAGCAACTGAAAGTATAATAAACCAGTCTTTCAGCGATTTCGAATTTATTATCGTTAACGACTGTTCCACTGACGGCACGCCGGAAATTCTGAATAATCTTCTTCAAAAAGATTCACGTGTAAAAATCCTGAAGAACCCCGGCAATGCAGGTTTGGCAAAATCATTGAACACTGCCATTAAGGAAGCAGAAGGAGAATATATTGCCAGAATGGATTCCGATGATATATCTCTTGCAGACAGGCTTGAAAAGCAGGTCAATTTTATGGATGAAAATCCTGACACAGTGCTTCTGGGAACAGCATATTATGAAATAGACAAAGACGGCAATAAATTGGGGCAGAATCTATTTCCTTTAACAGACTCTGACTTGAGAAAAAAACTGATAAAGTTAAACCCGTTTTGTCATACTTCAGTAATTATGAGACGTACTGTCCTTTTAGAAGCAGGATTGTATAATGAAGAGATTTCAAAGGCCCAGGATTACGATCTCTGGTTCAGGCTGGCAAACACAGGAAGCCTTGCCAACCTGCCTGAGCAGCTTGTGAAGCGAAGATATAATAAAAGGAGTATTTCCGCGGCCCGGGAAAATGAACAGCTGAAATGGGCTATTTCAATCAGAAGAAATGCAATTAGTAAAGGATACTACTCTCCCCTGAATTACCTCTCTCTCATCAAACAGTCAGCCGCATTGGCAACACCTTTTTTTCTGCGAAAAGCAATTCGAAAATATATCTTTAATAATAAAATGTATGAATAGAATGAACGGAATTGCAGACCCATTAACTAAACCAAAAATAGTCATATGGGAATCTCACAGTACACTGGAAGGCGGGCAGAAAGTAAGTCTTAATATTCTGGACGCATTACGGGACACTTATGAATGTATATTTTTTGTTCCGGAAGAAGGCGCGTTAACAGATAAAATAAAACAGAGAGGGACCGCGTTCTCTATTATTCCTACAGGCAGCTACAGTGAGGGGGAAAAAGGACTTAAAGATATTGCAAAATTACTATATCTGTTTCCCAAGGCGTTTATCGGGGCTTATCTATTTCTGAAGAGAAACAACATCAGGCTTATTTATTCGAACGGTTCAAGGACTTTTATTTTTTCTGCAATCATTGGGAGCTTCCTCTCGATTCCCGTTATATGGCACGTTCATAATTTCTTTAATGACAAAAAAACAAAGAGTATTCTCGAGCTATTGGGAAGGTTGAAACATCTGAGAAAAATTATCTCCGTCTCTTCAGCCGTAGAAAAACAGTTCCCGCTTTTAGGTGCCAAATCAGAAGTCGTTTACAACAGTTTTAATATTGCTGAATTTGCAGGCACACCCCGCGGTCCTTACATTAGAGAGAAGTTTGCCATTCCGCCCGCTGCCAGGATAATATCAACAATTTCATGGATTTCAAAACCGAAAAATACCGAAGTACTGATAAAATCGGTCCCGCACATACTTGAGCAATGCGAAAACGTGCATTTTCTGATAGCAGGAGGAATAAAAAAGGGACACAAAGAGTACTACGATTACCTTTTAGACCTTGCAGTGAGGACCGGCATCAGGGACCACATTACCTTTGCCGGGCACTGCAGCGACATTCCGAATTTGTTGATAGATGTCCACATTAACTGTATAACCTCCCTTGAAGCCTGTCCATTGATAGTTCCAGAATCATATTTTTCCGCTGTACCTGTTATCGGGCCAGATACGGGAGGAACCCCCGAGCTTATTAAAGATGGTCAGACAGGACTGATTTACAGGTTTAACGACAAAGATGATTTGGCGGACAAGATATCCCGGCTAGTGAAGAATGAGGCCCTGTATAACACCATGAGGAAGCATTGCAGAGACTATGTATCAAGGTTTGATACAGCCAATTTTAACGAACAAATAAAGGCTGTTGCAGGCAGCCAGCTTTGAGGACATACAGACATAGCCATTTTACTTTATTTCCGGAAAGCAGACGAGCAATGATCTTCATTCCTGGGAGCAGACAATAAATTGAGATATAAAAAAGTACTACTTGTATTCCCGGATTACAAGGGCGGCCATTACGGGGCACTGCGTCCCCCAGCCGGCCTTGGCTATATAGCGGAAACTCTTAAAACAGCCGGAATAGATTATGATGTTATCGATATGGCCGTGGGGTATTCTACTTCTGCCCTGAAGGATAAAATAGCGGAATTCAAGCCGGACCTTGCAGGGATCAGCCTTATGTCATTGATGTATAAGCGTTCCTATGAGATCATAGATTTCATCAGGCAGTGTGATCCATCGATCCATATAATAGCCGGCGGACCTCATCTTTCGACAATGAGAGAAGAGGTCCTGAACGACTGCCCTTCCCTAAATTACGGCGCAGTGCTCGAGGGAGAGCAACTCATTCTCGAACTCTGCAGAGGGGAGAATCTATCCTCTATCGGGGGACTGATTTACAGGGACGAAAGCGGTATCGTTTTTTCAGGAGAACGGCCCTTGAATAATGAGCTGGATAAATTGCCTTTTCCAAAATACGACAAATTTCCTCTTAATAAATATGTCACTGAAGAAATAGGTATTGTGTCCTCACGCGGCTGTCCCTATGGCTGCATATACTGCCCTGTAAAGACCGCTATC
>PJEL010005517.1_pt1 | contig 10208 bp, 5 predicted proteins | sample 1853271 | NCBI WGS metagenome assembly PJEL01 (sample SAMN08108733, study PRJNA415343) | Invertebrate metagenome, whole genome shotgun sequencing project. | host: Globobulimina | place: Sweden: Gullmar Fjord | collected 2015-08 | reverse complement strand
TTTTGAGATAGATACCCCTCATAAGGAACTCCTTTAAGGCTTTTTTAGCTTTTTTGGGCTAGAGAAATCTTGGTGAATTGGTAGTTTTGGGAGCATTTAAAAATTGAAAAAGCCTAAACCCTAATCCGCATCTCCACAGCATCACCTAATAGTCGCATAACATCTCTTCCCAAAATTTCCCCAAACTTCTCACCCCAAACCAGACACGTTAAAATACACCATCCCACACCACACCCAATCGATCAACGAACCTCCGCCTCCAAGCCTAACCCTGTTAGGCACTCCCCTGCCCCTCCGCACCACTCCCAACTGTACTACTGCATTTGCATTATTACGATTATCGCATTACACTAGCCAAACTTTACGAAAACCGCAAGTAATTAACGTAATAATCTGATTTACAGATAAATTCACGAAATTAAACCTAAATTAAATTCTCAGAATCTCCTATAGCATTATTTTTAGAAAAACTGTATCTATGCAGATCATTCAATGATAAGGATATTTCAGGAGGTTAGAGAGCCACTTTGCTTAAGGAGGTTGGAGATTATGTGTCTAAAATCTCCCTATCTCTAATCTCCTAATCTCTATTTTCAAGAGAGATGCCTAATGCCAAAGAAGGCTACAGCAAAACGAGGGGGACGCCAGGCTCGCCTTGCTCGACGGGCGACCCCCAAGCCCATTGAGCAACGTCCGGTACGAGCGGGCTTTGTGGGGGGACGTTATCAACCGCTCACTCAAGTTGATATGGAGCGCATCCACCAAACGGTTCTCGACTTGCTAGAGAAGGTGGGTTTTGCCGATGCCACCCCCTCAATGATTGAGGTAGTGACAACAGCCGGGGGTTGGTTAGATGAAGCTGGTCGCCTCTGCTTTCCCCGTGCTCTAGTCGAAGACATAATAGCCAAAACCCAACGACGTTTTGTTTTACCCGGTCAGGAAGCCAAACATGATTTGGAAATAGGGGGGCAACGTGTCCATTGCGGCACCGCTGGCGCCGCCCCGTTAATCTTAGATTTCAAATCCGGCCATCACCGGGAAAGCACCGTTGTTGACCTCTACGACATCGCCCGTTTGGTCGATACCCTGGACAATATCCACTATTATTACCGCTCCGTAGTAGCCCGAGATATGCCAACCTCATTGGACCTTGACCTTAACACGGCTTATGCCTGTATGCTTGGCACAAGCAAACATATCGGCGTGAGTTTTGTCAATGGGTCACATGTAAAAGCCGCAGTTGAAATGTTTGACACAGCCTTAGGGGGTCAAGGTGAATTTCGGAAACGCCCCTTTTGCGGTCTACTTTGCGCCCACGTTGTGCCCCCTATGCGTTTTGTCCAAGATTCTTGCGACTCGCTTGAAGCGGCTGTACGCTGTGGTATGCCGGTTATGGTCTTGTCTGCCAGTCAGGCTGGAGCAACCAGTCCGGCAGCATTGGCCGGCTCTATTGTGCAAAACATCGCTGAAGTTCTGGGGGGCATGGTCTTTGCCAACTTAATCGACCCCAATTGCCGGGCCATCTTTGGAACCTGGCCCTTTGTTTCAGACCTGCGTACCGGCTCAATGACCGACGGCAGCGCCGAATTGGGGCTGCTGGTGGCTGCTTGCGCTCAGATGGCCGGATTTTATGATCTCCCTGGGGCTGTTGCCGCTGGAATGACAGACTCCAAAGTACCCGATGCCCAATCTGAGGCCGAGAAGGGTTACACCGCTGCTCTGGCCGCCCATGCCGGAGCTTCAATGATCATGGAAAGCGCAGGTATGTTAGCCAGTCTAATGAGTACCGCCTTTGAAAGTTACGTCATTGACAATGACATGTTGGAGGCCATTCAACGCACCGTGCGCGGTATCGAAATCAACGATGAAACGCTCAGCTTTGAGGTTATTCGAGATGTAGTCCGGGGTGAAGGGCATTTTTTGAGCCATCAGCAAACCCTTAAACGTATGGAGAGTGATTATTACTACCCCGAAATGGGGGATCGCAGCAGTCCCAGCGATTGGGAAGAACAGGGGGCTACAGATATCCAAACCCGGGCCCAAGCACACACCCGCAAGGTTCTAAAAAAGCACTATCCAACCCATATCGACCCCGCTATTGATGCCCAAATCCGTGACAAATTTAACATCCTGCTACCCCGCCGGGCCATGAAACCGGGGAATGGTCGCTGGTGAAAGAACACATTACAGGATCGAATTGTCCAAGTTATTTAAGCGCTGATGCTAAGTCATAAGATGTCTTTTAATGTCTTAAGCAGGGGTTAGCCTGACAAAGTACTAAGGAAAATAACCGCTTGAAGAGAAAAAATTTGTGGAGTTTGGGATGAGGTGTAATTCACCGATGGTAGGTTATTTCGGTTTGTCGGAATCTTGACTCATTTAGCTGAGATTTGCCTCCTTCGAGGGGGATTTGGCTTTTGCGCTGGGGGGTAATTTGGGAGACACTCCCAGGACACTCCCATCACACTCCCATTACACTCCCATTGACCGAGGTCTTGGTTGTTAGAAATATATCTAGTGTGAGAAACCCATCAGAGTTGGTCTGACAAGTTGTCTTGACCCTAAAAACTTTTGAAATGGAGATCCAGGGAGTACACAGGAGATAAGTTATCTTTGGGCGGAAGTTATTTTGGAGTTAAAGCGGGGTGTTTTTATAAAAAACACCCGTTAGGCTTGATTGATGATTTAGTTTATGGAGTAGGTGATAAAGTTGTGCCCAAAAGGGGATTGATAATAGAGAGTTCAGCAATTCCCGCTTTAGAGATCAACTTAATATTTACTGTTTACTATTTACTATTTACAAGAGAGGGAAAATTTATATGAAATCGCACACAAGAGTGGTTATTGTTGGTGGAGGTATGATGGGGGTAGGTTTACTCTACCATTTGGCCGAGGAGGGCTGGAACGACTGCGTCCTAATTGAAAAAGGGGAATTGTCCTCTGGCTCAACCTGGCACGCGGCAGGTCAATGTCCCAGCTTCATTGCCGATTACAACATGGCAAAAATGCACCACTACAGCAACACCCTCTACCCCAAACTGGAAGAGATGACCGGCCAATCAACTGGCTGGCACGGTTGTGGCGGCATCCGCTTTGCCATCACACCTGAAGAACTCGACTACTTCCGGCTGGTAGAAGGCATCGCTGCTAATGTCGGCTTTCGGATGCAAATCATCAGCCCCGAAGAAATCAGTCGTATCAACCCCTTCGTCGATACTAGGGGCGTTATTGCCGGAGCCTGGACCCTGGATGATGGGCATGTAGACCCCACCAGTTGTTGTAACGCGATGGCAATTGGCGCTCGTAACAAGGGGGCCACCATTGTGCGGGATAACCGGGTAACAAATATCAAATTGTTGCCTTCTGGCGAATGGGAAGTTATCACCGAACAGGGAAACATTACCTGCGAACACATCGTTAACGCCGGGGGCTGTTATGCCGACCGAATTGGAGCCTGGGTTGGGGTTCATGTCCCCTTCACCAACATAAAACATCAATATATCGTTACCGAGCCTATTCAAGAATTTATCGAGCGGGATGAAGAAATGCCCGTTATGCGCGACCCTTACTGCTCGGCTTACTATCGCCAAGAGCAAGACTCGGGCCTGATTGGTATTTATGAACGCCGCAATACCCGCGAAGCCTGGGCCGAAACGGGCGGGCAGGCCTGGGAGTCTGAAAATGAACTCTTTCCGGCAGAATTTGAGCCGATTATGCCCTGGGTAGATCGGGTCATGGAACGGATGCCAATCTGGGCCGATGCTGGCATAATGAAGGTTGTCAATGGGGCCATCTCCCACACAGTAGATAGCAACCCCCTGCTGGGGCCAGCCCAAGGGGTGCGTAACTTCTGGCTCTGCGCCGGTTCCAGTATCGGTATTGCCCAGGGAGCCGGTTGTGGTAAATATCTGGCTCAATGGATGGTGCATGGGGCCGCCGAAATCAATATGATCGGAGTCGACCCGCGTCGCTTCGGTCCCTACACTGACAAAGCCTACACCGCTGCCAAAGCGCATCAAGAATATTGGGACATGTATGATCTGGTCCTGCCGGGGCAAGAACGTCCGGCGAGTCGAGAAGCCCGCACCACACCTTTGTACAACAAACTCAAAGCCAAAGGCTGTATCCACACCGAAGCCTTTGGCTGGGAGCGGCCCAAATGGTTCTCGCTGGATGGTCGCCAAGAAGAATGTGGCTTTCGGCGCAACAATGTCTTTGAAGTGGTAGCCGCTGAATGTCAAGCAGTTAGAGAACGGGTCGGCGTACTGGACTTATCCAGTTTCTCTAAATATGAGGTCAAAGGTCCTGATGCCGAAGCCTTTCTTAATCGCTTGTGTGCCAATCGGGTCTCCCAACGTGATGGGGGCGTTGTGCTGGCCCACATCTTAACCGCCAAAGGCCGCCTGGAAAATGAATTTACCATTACCCGCCTGTCCGCCGACCATTTTTATATACTTTCAGGGGCCACATCTGAACTGCGAGATCTCGACCTGCTTAATCATGGCCGCAAAGACTCCGAGGAAGTCACCATTACCAACGTCACCGACGATTATGGGGTTTTGGTCATCAGCGGACCACGCAGCCGAGACTTGCTTTCAAAAATCACAGAGGCCGACCTGAGCAACGACCATTTTCGGTGGCTCACGGGCCAAGAGATTGAGGTAGCGGGGGTCGCTTTACGTGCCCTGCGGGTTAGCTATGTGGGTGAATTGGGTTGGGAATTAAACACCCCTATAGACCAACTGGAGCAGGTATATGATGCTGTCTGGTCTGCTGGTGAAGAGTTTGGCATTGTTGATTTTGGGCTTTACGCGGTTAATAGCTTGCGCATGGAGAAAGGCTACCGTGGCTGGGGAGCGGATATAACCAACGAAATTACGATGATAGAAGCCGATATGGAACGTTTTGTAAAGTTTGACAAAGGCGATTTTGTGGGCCGTGAGGCTCTATTACAGCGAAAAGAAGAAAAACTCGACCTCAAGATAGTCTATGTTGAAGTTGATGTCGCTGATGCGGATGTTCGTGGGGGCGAGCCTGCCTTTGCTGGGGATAAGGTCATTGGGGTGACAACATCGGGCGATTATGGGCATACGGTAGGTAAAAGTTTAGCCTTTGTTTATGTAGACCCTGACTTCGCTACCCCTGCATCCACTTTTGATATTGAAATTTTGGGCCAACGTCATCAGGCCACGGTGTTAGCAGAGCCACTCTACGACCCTAACAATGAACGCTTACGGTCTTAATGGGTCTGTGAAATTTTAGGAGGACTGGGGAACGCGGGGGGTAATTCCCCCCGAATCCCCCCTAGCTTGTCCGAATTCCTAAAATTCTGGACGCACCCGTCTTAATAACAAGGAGTTTTCTAAAAAATGAGTGCAACAAATAAAAAAATACCCGCCCACACCCAAGTGGTAATTATTGGTGGGGGGATTGTGGGCTGTAGTGTAGCCTATCACCTCACAAAATTGGGCATGACTGATGTAGTTCTCTTGGAAAGAAAATCTTTAACCAGCGGCACCACCTGGCACGCCGCCGGGCTGGTGGGCCAATTGCGAGCAACCCAAAACATGACCAAATTAGCCCAATACACCAGCGAATTATTAAAAGATCTGGGCCAAGAAACGGGTCAAGCTACAGGCTTTAAACAGAATGGCTCAATTTCTATTGCCAACAACCAAGAACGATATGAAGAGTTAAAACGGGGGGCTTCCATGGCCAAATGTTTTGGCCTGGAAGTCGAAATTATCTCGGTTAAAGAAGCGGCGGATATGTGGCCTTTGATGAATGTCAAAGACCTGGTCGGGGCGGTTTTTCTACCGGGCGATGGACAGACCAACCCCATCGATACCACCCGAGCCTTTGCCAAAGGAGCCGAGATGTATGGGGCTTCGGTTTTCGAGAACATCAAAGTGACCGCCATTCATCAAAAAGATGGCCGCGTAACGGGTGTGGCTACCGAGCAGGGCGACATTCAGGCTAAATATGTGGTTAATTGCGCCGGAATGTGGGGTCAGGAAGTGGGCCAGATGGGTGGGGTTAAGGTTCCTCTCCATGCCGCCGAGCATTTTTATGTGGTCACTGAACCCATTGAAGGGCTGGAACCTGATCGCCCAATTCTGCGTGATACAGGAGGTTGCACCTATTACAAGGAAGAAGTAGGAGCCATTTTAGCCGGATTTTTTGAACCCAACGCCAAACCCTGGGGCATGAAGGGCATCCCAGAAGATTTTGAGTTTGATACCCTGGCAGAAGATTGGGAGCATATCGACCCCACGCTAGAGAAAGTCATGCACCGTATGCCGATTATGGAAACGGCTGGTATCCACACCTTTTTTAACGGCCCCGAAAGCTTCACCGCCGATGACCGTTATCAACTTGGTGAAGCCCCCGAACTAAAGAACTTCTTTGTAGCCGCTGGATTTAACTCCATTGGGATTCAATCTTCCGGCGGGGCGGGCAAGGTGTTGGCCGAATGGATTGTCAATGGTCATCCCCCCATAGACTTGTGGGACGTTGATATTCGGCGTAATATGCGCTTTCAAAATAACAAAAATTATTTACGAGAACGGATCACAGAGACGTTGGGTTTGCTCTATGACATGCATTGGCCCTTCCGTCAATATGAAACCAGCCGCTCGATTCGTAAATCGCCTTTGCATGACCGCCTGGCCCAACAGGGGGCCTGTTTTGGTGAGGTGGCCGGCTGGGAACGGGCCAATTGGTTTGCCCCACCCGGCGTAGAACCTGTCTACAAATATTCCTATAAACGACAAAATTGGTTTGACCATACCGGCCATGAACACAAAGCAGTGCGTGAAAATGTCGGTCTGTTTGACCAAACTTCATTTGCCAAGTTCCTCTTGCAAGGCCAAGATGCGCTTCACATTCTTAATAGAATCTGTGGCAATAACATCGATGTACCGCCTGGTAAAGTCGTATACACCCAACTCTTAAACGAACGGGGCGGCATTGAAGCCGATATTACCATCACCCGCATCCAAAAAGACAGCTTTTATATTATAGATTCAGGCACAGGGCAGACCAAAACCTTTTATTGGATTAAAAATCAGATAGGGGCTAATGACCACGCCTTTTTAACCGATGTCACCTCCGCTTATGTGGTTTTGAGCCTGATGGGGCCTAATTCTAGAGCTTTATTAAGCCAATTAACACCGGCTGATTTATCAAACGAGGCCTTTCCTTTTGCCACCTCCCAAGAAATAGATTTTGCTTACGCCTACCTCAGAGCCACCCGCATGACTTATGTGGGTGAATTAGGCTGGGAATTGAACATCCCCACCGAATTTGCCCAGGCCATTTATGATGCCATTGTGGAGCAGGGTAAAACCTTTGACCTAAAACATTGTGGTTATCACGCCCTAAACTCCTTACGGATTGAAAAGGGATATCGCCATTGGGGACATGACATTACGGATGAAGATACCCCCATTGAAGCTGGGCTTGCTTTTGCGGTTAATTTTAAAAAGGAGGCTGACTTTAACGGGCGTGACATTTTGCTGAAACAAAAGCAAGAGGGGGTCAAAAAACGGTTGGTGATGTTTGCTCTCGAAGATGAAAAAGCCCTGTTATACCATAACGAACCGATCTGGCGAAACGATGAGATAGTGGGCTATATCAGCTCCGGGATGTTTGGCTACACCTTAGGTCGGGCCATTGGGCTAGGTTATATCAGTCGCCCGGACATAATAACCCCAGATTATATCAACTCCGGCAGCTATGAAATTGAAGTCGCAGGAGAACGTATTCCAGCTCAAGCATCTCTAAAACCATTTTATGACCCCCAAAGCTTACGGGTCAAGGCCTAAGCATCAACTATCAACTATCAAAAATGGAGCTCTTAAATGACAGCATACCTTATTGCCAAAATAAATGTAACCAACATGGAACAGTATAAAGAATATACCAAAGTTACCCCCGCCGCAATTGAAAAATATGGCGGAAAATTCATTGTCCGGGGTGGGGAAGTTACCACCCTGGAGGGACCCCAGGAAACAGATCGGGTTGTTGTCCTGGAATTTCCCTCAGCAGAACAAGCCGCAGCATTTTATCACTCCGACGACTATCAGGCCGCAAAAAAGTTACGTGCAGGCGCAGCTACGGGGTCATTTATTGTCGTTAATGGAGTTTAGTGAAAAAACCAGTTTTACTTCACCATTCACAATTAATTATTCACAATAGCGCGAATTCGCGGGTACTGCTCGCGAATTCGACCCTATTGGTAGTCGCAATTTGGTGCTACAAGTAATTATTGGAGAAGCCGGGAAAACTGCTTTACACTACAAAGCTTTATGCTCTAGTGCCTAATACTGCATTAGGCTTGGGATGAATTCTCATCAAGGATGAGGGGCCAGCATCTTTTGTCCACCTGTACTCAAACCGGCATCTTGGCGAAACTCGCCTTGGAGAAACCCATTTGAGCTGATTTAAGGTACTAAATCAGAAGCCCAAGATGTTTACGCTTGGGTTTCTCACCAATTTTAGTTTTCTCAACCACCAACTATCAACTATCAACTCTATGATTATCGACGCTCATATCCACATGTACCCGCCATACATTTATGCCGACCCGGTAGCCTGGGCGCGTCAAGTTGACGAACCTTACTGGGGGGTACTTATGGGTGATAACCCGACAGGGAGTACCATTCAGGGCTGGGTGACGGTTGAACAGCTTATTCAAGATATGGATGAGGCTGGTATTGATAAAGTGGTGATGCAGGGCATCTATTTTCAGCATCACCAAAATTGCAAAACTCAAAATGAATGGTATATCGACTGGTGTAGGCAATACCCGGATCGCTTGTTGGGTTTTGCCACAGTCCAACCTTTGGCTGGACAACAAGCCTTAGATGAGGTAAAGCGGGCTGTTGACGCTGGTTTGTGTGGCATTGGTGAGATTTTACCTTATGCCCAGGGCCATAACATCCGTGATGATCTCTTTCTAGCCGTAGTTGAATTAGCTATTGAGCTAAATATTCCCCTCTGTTTACACGGGGCCGAACCCGTCGGCCATCACTATCCGGGGCGAGCCTACACCCCCCTGCAAGATTACGTTTGGCTGGCCGAACAATACCCCAACTTAAAGTTGATTTTAGCCCATCTGGGGGGACTTCTACCCTATTATGAGTTAAACCGGAATATAAAAAAAACAATGCAAAATGTTTATTACGATACAGCCGCCATTCCCTTACTGTATAAACCACAAGTTTACAAATCGGTGGTAGATATCGTCGGGCCAGAGAAAATCTTATACGGCTCCGACTACCCCTTACTCATTTACCCCCGCCAAACACGCACCCCCGATTTTACCCGTCTCTTAACCGAGCTTAAATCAGCGGGCCTATCCGAAACCGATTTAGCTTTGATTTTGGGAAAAAACACCCAAAACCTGCTAAATATCTAGAATTTATAATGGGTGCTTTCTATAAAGGAATATATCAGAGTGAGGGTTAAGAATCCTTAGTTCTAAGTGAAAATTACTCTACACATTCCCAAATTTGAGGCCCTTTTGACAGGTAATTGATGTTTACCAGGATAAGATCAAATACATCGATTGTGCCATCATGGTTAATATCTGCCGACAAGTCTGCCCGGCCCAAAAATCAAACCGTGACCGACCAGGAACAAAAGAGCGGCCCAAGTGGCCGCTTTTTTTGGTGTTGGTACTTCAATCTTGCAAATCGACTTAACGTTTGAGTTTAGCCGATTGCGGGCCAGCGAAATCACTTTCAAAGCCAAAATGCCGTCACAGGCCAAAACAATTTCAAAAAACGGAAGGGTAGCAATTCGGCTACAACGATTTGTTGGGCAGCGCAACGATGCAGGGAGAGAGATGATACATCCAAACCCCTCCACCAAATCGTATCGCGGAGGTGAGGCTCCTCAGTAAATCCCCGGAATCAACCGATAGTTCACGCGCCGTGCATAGTCTCGATAGCCCGGCAACTCTTCCTGTAGAGTCTGGTCTTCCAGTACGGTTCTGATCACCGCGATGATCAACGCCACCGCCGCCGGAATAAGTGTCCACACCGAGCCTAAGGCCAGCACAATGCCCAGCAGTGGCAGAATATTCCCGGCATAGCCCGGATGCCGCACAATCCGGTATGGGCCACTGTCACACACCACATGCCCTCTATCCGTCTGAATACGTACCGTGCTGGAGAAAAAGCGGTTCTCTACAAATGCCCACG
>PJEL010005516.1_pt1 | contig 10209 bp, 8 predicted proteins | sample 1853271 | NCBI WGS metagenome assembly PJEL01 (sample SAMN08108733, study PRJNA415343) | Invertebrate metagenome, whole genome shotgun sequencing project. | host: Globobulimina | place: Sweden: Gullmar Fjord | collected 2015-08 | reverse complement strand
TGTGATAACTAGTGCTTGTCCATAAATGGCATTTTCCTCCGATCTCGGCGTCACAGTGAAAATTAAAAATGCTCACATACCCTTGTATGCGGAGTTTATGCCCTGCCGTTAAGGGTGCTTTTTAATTTTCACTGTTCCTTAACCTCGAAGAAAAATTCTCATCCTGGACAGACACTAACTAATGTGTTTATGATTGTTAATAGAGGGCCATCAACAGGATATTGATTGAGTTGATGGTTATATTCCCGGCCCTAATATGACTCCAGTTAAGGGGAAAGAAAGTATCTCAGTAGCAAGCTGATTAATCTCCTGACAAGTTACGCCTGACATTGCCTGGTCAACCTCACTCAGCTCAAAAAATTTATTATGAAGAAGTTCGTTCTGGGCAAGACGGGTCATTCTTGCCTCATTGCTTTCGGCCGCCAGAAACATTCCTGCTCTGGCATAGCTCTTGGCCCTATTCAACTCAGCGCTATTTATTCCATCTTCCCTGACTTGTTTTAAAATGTCTTTTATGAGAATGATAACTTGATCAGCAGACTCAGGGCTTGTTCCGGCATAGATTCCAAAAACACCGCAATCTTTACGTGTTTCTACATGAGAGTAAATTGAATAAACTAGGCCGCGTTTTTCCCGAATTTCTTGAAAGAGCCTGGAGCTCATATTGCCGCCCATAATAATATTAAGCAGAGCGAGCTGATAGCGCTTTGAGGAGATGGCAGAAGGGGCATGGGTTCCCAGCAAAATATGGGTTTGTTCAAGATCCTTAGGGTGCATGACGACAGAAGTCTCATGTCTTGGTGGGGCTGTTCGAGCGGCGAGGTGTTCATTTTCTAAAGTAGAAATTGGGACGACTTCATGAAAAACTTTGGGAAGGTTATTGATAAAATGTTGGTGGTCTATATTGCCAGCCGCAGCAATCGTGATTCGATCTGGTGTGTAACGGGCGCTGACAAATTGCATAAGATCTGTTCTGGAAAGCGAACTAACTGAGTCAGGGAGCCCAAGTATAGTTCGGCCTAGTGGGTGTCCATCCCAAAGAATTTTGCTGAACCGGTCGTGGATCAGCTCTTCCGGAGTATCTTCCACCATGCAGATTTCCTGTAGGATAACCTGTCTTTCTCGTTCAATCTCTTGGCTGTCAAAGGTGGAGTTAAAGCACAGATCGCTAAAAAGTGTAAGTAAAGTGGAAACTTGAGAATCAAGGATTGTGCCGTATAAGCAGGTAGTGTCCTTGGATGTAAAGGCATTTGACATGCCTCCCAAGTTATCAAGTTGGCGGGCTATTTGGCTGGCATCAAGGTTTGGAGTGCCCTTGAACAACATGTGTTCAACAAAATGGGCACATCCATTACCTTTAATTGATTCGTCCCTTGATCCGGCATCTATCCAAAGCCCCACTGAAATTGTCCTGGAAGGAATGCGCTCTGTGATAACTCGAATGCCGTTATCAAGGGTCGTTTTGTTGTACACTCTATTTCTCGTTCAAGACTGCTTTGCGGCTCAAGCGGATTTTACCACGTTGGTCAATCTCTAAGACCTTAACCTTGACCTTCTCTCCTTCCTTCAATACATCCGTTACTTTCTCGACTCTTCTGTTTTCTAGTTCAGAGATATGGACTAATCCGTCAACTCCTGGAATGATTTGAACAAAGGCACCGAAATCAAGAATTTTTACTACAGTGCCTTCATAGATCATTCCTATTTCAGGCTCAGCTGTAATTGCCTGGATATCTGCTTCAACTTTGCTTGCTACCTCACGGTTTGGAGCAAAAACTGTTACATCACCAGAGTCTTCAACATCAATTTTAACACCATATTCAGCGGAGAGGCCTTTGATAACCTTACCGCCAGGACCGATCAGGTCACGAATTTTGTCAGGATTGATTTTTATAATTACTACCTTAGGTGCATGTTCAGAAACATCTTCTCGAGGCTGAGTTAAGGCCTCGTTCATTTTAGACAGAATATGGAGTCTGCCATCTTTTGCCTGAGAAAGAGCCTGAGACATAATCTCTTTGGAAACCCCATCAATCTTAATATCCATTTGGAGAGCAGTTATTCCATCATCGGTGCCGGTAACTTTAAAATCCATGTCGCCTAAATGATCTTCGTCGCCAAGGATATCCGATAAAATAACCACATCCTCATCTTCTTTGATTAATCCCATGGCAATTCCGGCAACTGGTTTCTTAATAGGAACACCAGCGTCCATCAGAGAGAGAATGCCGCCGCAAACTGAGGCCATGGAGGATGAACCATTGGATTCCATGATCTCAGAAACCACTCGTATGGTATAGGGAAAGTCTTCCGGGGCAGGCAAGACAGCCTTAATTGCTTTGGTAGCAAGCGCGCCATGACCGATGTCGCGACGACTAGGGCCACGTAGGAAGCGGGCTTCACCAACGCAATAGGGAGGGAAGTTATAGTGTAGCATGAAGGGTTTAAAGGACATGCCATACAGAGATTCTACCCTCTGCTCATCATCGCCACTTCCTAAAGTTGCTGTGACTAGGGCTTGGGTTTCACCTCTTGTAAATAAAGAAGAGCCATGGACCCTGGGCAGAGTACCCACTTCGCTGGTTATGTCTCTGATTTCATCTGGTTTCCGGTTGCCAATTCTGTTTTTAGTCTTGACAATCTGGCCACGCATAACAGTCTTTTTAATACCGTATAAGAGTTCTTTTACCTCTTTTGAACAGACGGTTTCATCATCTGCAAGCTCATTGGCAACTTTTTTCTCAAGGGCATGGTACAAGCTACCACGTTCCATTTTGTCGGCAGTGGTAGTTACTTTTTCCATGTCTTGTGCGGCAATGGCACGAACTCGTTCTTGCAAGTCAAGATTGACCACTGGTTCGATAACTTCCATTTTTGGTTTGCCAAGAGCCTCTCGCAATTCATCTTGGATTGCGAGGATGGGTTGCAGATTCTCGTGGCCATAATAGATGGCATCTAGAATGATCTCTTCTGAAAGGCAATTTGCACCCCCCTCAACCATGACTACAGCATCCTTTGAGCCCGCTACAATCAAGTCAAGTTCGGAATCAGCTAATTGATCCTTGGTAGGATTCAAGACAAATTCATTATTTATGTAACCAACCCTGACTCCGGCAATGGGACCCTGAAAGGGGATGTTTGAAATGCCCAGGGCGGCAGATGCACCAACAATGGCCAAGACATCCGGATCATTCTGTTGGTCCATTGAAAGAACCGTTCCAATGACTTGAGTTTCGTTGGAATAGCCTTTAGGGAACAGGGGCCGGAGTGGTCGGTCAATAAAACGGCAGGTCAAAACTTCCTTTTCACTGGGACGGCCAATTTCCCGGCGAAAAAAGCTGCCAGGAATTCTACCAACAGAGTAAAGGCGTTCTTGAAACTCTACGGTAAGTGGTAAAAAATCGACATCCGTTCGTGCTTCTTTGGATGCTGTGGCAGTGACCAGAACCATGGTTTCACCATAGGTGACCAGAACTGCTCCATTGGCCTGTTTGGCTAGTTTGCCGCTTTCTATGGTTAGGCTTTTCCCGCCAATTTCTGTTTCTACTTTTTTATACATTATTTCTCCTTATCTGCCGTGCAACAGCAGTGCATCAATGACTATCTTAATGGCACCAATTTAAAGAGGGGTGGAAACCGTATCATGACAATGAGTTTGGTTCCCATTCTTAATTGGGCCTTAAATGGGCATATATGACTGTCCATTTCCATTCTGAACACAAGAAAGAATAGGAATTGGAGATGGTGCACGACAAAATTCAATTGAGCAATGTGCTCATGTAAGCTTTTGGTAAGCTTATTTACGTATTCCAAGTTCTTGAATTACGTTTCTGTAACGGTCCATGCTTTTGGTCTTTACATAGTTGAGCAAACGACGACGCTGACCAACCAATTTCAATAAGCCACGCCGTGAATGATGGTCTTTTTTATGAGTTTTGAAATGCTCAGTTAAGTAGGTAATTCTGTTGCTTAACAGGGCAATTTGTACTTCAGGGGAACCTGTATCATTTTCATTGTTACCGAATTTTGCAATAATTTCTTTTTTGTCTGCTGCTTGAAGTGTCACGTTGAAACCTCCATATGCTTTTTCTTAGATTTATTCTTTTATTTAATGAGTTGAATGATCATTGTGATTTAATGGGGCTCTCACAACGAACAATGTTTACCATGCGCCCAATTTAAAGGTCTATACAGACCTTAACTTTGGCTTTCTAAACGAAGAAAGCCGCGGGCGACTTTTATTATAATTACCAGTGGCGTTGGCATTTAATATCTAACTGATACTGGCCAGAGCGTCTTCTACTGACATGTAATTTTGTAGGAGTAATGCTCGTGCCGGTTCTTTTTCTTGTAACTTGCTACTGCAAATGGCTTTTTCAACTGCAAAGGGGCCATTTTTTGTACGACGTAGGGCTTTAAGATGCGCCCCATATCCTAAGTCTTGACCAATGTCTGCTGCCAAGGTGCGTATGTAAGTACCTTTACTGCATTCAACTTTAATAGCAATACAGGTTTGCTCTATTGAAAGACATTCAATTTTTTTTATTTCAATTTTTCGTGCTTCTTTTTCAATCATTATGCCCTGTCTAGCGTAATGATAAAGTGGCTTCCCCTTATGCTTTAAAGCAGAAAATGCCGGAGGCTTTTGTAATTGCTCACCTACAAATCCAGTCAAGCAACAACTAATCTGTTTTGGATCGAGTTCTTCAACAGTTCTTTGGGCTATAATCTTTCCTTCAATATCCTGGGTGTCTGTTTCAATCCCAAGTTGTAAAAGGGCCTCATACTTTTTGCTCCCTTCCATCAACTGCTGGATAATGCGGGTGGCAGGTCGACCTGCACATACTATCAGCAACCCAGATGCAAAGGGATCAAGGGTGCCTGTGTGCCCGACTTTTTTTATACCAAGAGCTCGCCTGATATGTTGAACTACTCGGAATGAAGTGATCCCAATCTGTTTGTCCACTAAAAAAACGCCTGCTTCAAAACTAGTCATTAACGTAAAAACTCCAGGATGAACTCAGTCTTGAACCAAGGGCAATAATTCATTAAATATTGTGTCTCGTGCTTCTTTTAAAGTCTCGCCATCACGAAACTTGCATCCAGCAGCATTGCGGTGGCCACCTCCGTTCAGCTTGCGGGCTACTTCGGCCACGTTGTATGTTCCTTTTGATCGCATGCTTACGGAAATGACTTCATCTGTTTCTTTGACAAATGCCGCAACCTTTACTGTGGCTAATGATCTGGGATAATTAATAAAAGTTTCAGTATCCTCGGCTGTGGCACCAGTAATCTCTAACATCTTTTTAGTAGCGGTTATGATAGCCAGCTTGCCGTTGCCATACAGTTCTAAGGTTGAGAGAACTGACTGTAAGAGATGGAGACGGCTTTCAGTAAAATTATCAAACAGCTTGCCGGCTATTTTCTCTGGGTTGAGACCTTTTTCTAATAGTTTTCCAGCAATAGCAAAGGTTCGGGCTGAGGTTGAAGCATATTTAAAAGAGCCAGTGTCAGTGACGATTGCAACATAAAGGCAATAGGCGGCTTCGTTTGAGAGATCAACTCCCAGTTGTAAACTTAACTCATATACCATTTCGCCAGTTGAGGATCGTGTAGACTCCACCCAACGATAATCACCAAAGTTTTTATGGCCAGCGTGGTGATCGATAACCAGCAAATTCTTAGATTTTTGCAGCTCATCAGCGGCTTTACCAAGGCGTAACTTGTCGCCGCAGTCCAAGGCAATGACACAGTCGATTTGCTCAAGCTGCGGTAACTCAGTAATTAGTTTGTCACTTTCCGGCAGAAAATCGTAAAGGTATGACGCTTTTTCCTCACTATAACGTATAACTTTCTTGCCCATGGACTCTAAGATAGTAGCAAGACCAAGTTGAGAACCAAGGGCATCACCGTCAGGGAAAATATGAGTTGCAATTAAGACAGTCTTAGCTTCCTTGAGGGCTTCTACGATATTATGCAGGTGATTGTCTGTCATTTTCAATCTCCCTGAAAATCCTGTTCATTTCATCATGATGGGATACAGAAAGGTCGTGCTTAAATATCAATTTGGGCATATAGCGCAAGGCTAGTTTTTTTGACAAGCAACTTCTGATGAACCCTTGAGCGCTTGCAAGGCCTTCCTCTGCGGATTTTACTGAGTCGTCACTACAACTGAAAAATACAAATGCAGTACGCAAATCATCAGTAATTTTTACCCCTGAAATTGTAATATTTGTCACCCGAGGATCACTAATTTTCCGTAAAAGAAGCAAAGCAATTTCGTTCTGGAGAGTTTCGGCGACCTTTGCTGGCCGACGGTTACCAGTCGGCAGACCGAGATCTGGCAACGTGAAGCGTTTTTTTGTTCTTTTACGGGCTGACATTGTTTACCTCCATCGTGTGGAACTCATACCTGTGCTTGATGAAACAAACTAACAAACACAACTTAGTAAATACATAATACCACGACAGACCAAATCAACGTGACAAAATGAACAACAATAAAGAAATTTACAGTTCTTTTAGTTATAAGACACCGGCAACTTCATCGAATACAAAGGCTTCAAGGGTGTCACCGGCCTTAATATCATTATAATTTTCTATGCCTACACCACACTCGTAACCATTTTGCACTTCTTTGACGTCGTCTTTAAAGCGCCGCAATGAAGAAATGTTACCGGTATAAACTACAACGCCCTCTCGAAGGAGACGTACTTTTGCACTTCTTTCCACCTTGCCATCTGAAACATGACAACCGGCAATGGTGCCAATTTTTGGAACGGAGAAGGTGTCTCGAACATCCAGAGTGCCAATAACTCGTTCGTCAAAGGTTGGGTCTAAGAGGCCCGTCATTGCGCTACGAATGTCGTCTAAGGCATGGTAAATGACATCATAAAATCGGATGTCAACATTTTCGATGTTAGCAAAATCTTTTACTTTCAAGCTTGGCCGAACATTAAATCCTATAATAATAGCATTAGATGCTGAAGCCAGCAGGATATCGGAATCGGTAATAGTTCCTGTTCCTTCGTGAATAATTTTTACTTTTACTGCATCAGTACCAAGTTTTTCGAGAGCCTTTCCAAAAGCCTCCAGGGTGCCTTGCACGTCAGCACGTAAAAGTACGCAAAGTTCTTTGATTTCACCTTCCTTGAGCTTGTCAAAGAGATTGTCGAGGGATATTTTAGTAGCCTGGCCGAGCTGTGCTTCTCGGGATTTCATCTGGCGCTGGTTACTAACATTTTTTGCAAGTTTTTCATCACCCAAGACAAAGAACTCGTCGCCTGACATCGGTACCCCGCTTAGTCCATGGATTTCAACCGGGGTAGAAGGCGTGGCTTTTTTGACTTGTTCGCCTTTATCACTGTAAAGGGCACGTATCTTGCCGTAATAATTACCAACCACAAAGGCTTGCCCTGCTTGCAGTGTACCTTCCTGGATAAGTATTGTTGCTACGGGACCGCGACCCTTATGGAGATGGGCTTCAATTACTCGGCCCTTTGCCTTTCTTTCTGGGTCTGCCTTAAGTTCAAGAATTTCGGCCTGTAAAATAATTTGTTCAAGTAGGTCATCAATGCCGGTACCTTGCTTGGCGGAGACTTCACAAAAGATAGTACTGCCACCCCAGTCTTCCGGTACTAAATCGAATTCAGCCAACTCCCTTTTAACACGCATGGGATCGGCGCCGTCTTTGTCAATTTTATTGACTGCCACAACGATGGGGACTTCGGCTGCTTTTGCGTGGTTAATGGCTTCTTTGGTCTGCTCCATTACTCCATCGTCGGCTGCAACAACGAGCACAACCACATCTGTCACTTTTGCCCCACGCGAACGCATTTCGGTAAAGGCGGCATGACCTGGTGTGTCGAGGAAGACAACATCGCCTTGTGGAGAATGAACATAGTGGGCACCAATGTGCTGTGTAATTCCACCTGCTTCTCCTTCTGCCACATCTGTATTTCGAATGGCATCTAGGATAGATGTTTTTCCATGGTCAACATGGCCCATTACGGTTACCACTGGTGGGCGAGGCAACAGTTCGCCGCCGCTTTCCTTTTCGTCCAAATTGGTAACACTAATTTCTTCTGTGTGGGCCTGTTCGACTTCATATCCAAAATCGGCAGATACCAATGTAGCAGTGTCAAGGTCGAGGGACTGATTAACCGTTGCCATAACTCCAAGGCTCATTAATTTAGCAATTACTTCGTTGGCTTTAGCCCCCATCTTGTGGGCCAATTCACCAATCGTTATGCTGCCAAATATTCTAATACGTCGCTTGATGGCCTTGGTTTGGCCGATTTCAACATCGCCATGTTTCTGTTTTTTTGAACCACTCCTGTTGCCTCTTCCTACCTTGAGCGCGGAGGAGAAGCGACCGCCAGCCATGGCTACATCTTCCATGTCAACCACTGCAAAGCCTTTTCTCTTGGAAGTTTTTTTGTTCCTGGCTCCTGGCTCATTATGATGGTGGAATTTGACGAATCGTTTCCCTTTTTTTCCTTTGCCGCCCGCCGGTTCTTTGTCGTTGTTAGGTCGGGCTTGGTTAGCATTAGGACTTTGAGGAGCAGCCTTAGGAGCTGCTTTTTTGGGCCTTGGTTTGGTTGTTTTTTTGGCATAAGGACGGGCTGGTTTTTTTTCTTCAACCGGAATTTTAATCGCTGCCCGCTTAATAACTCGTGCCAGGCCTTTTCTTGCTGGGGCCTCAGTTTTTTTCTTAGAGGAGGCCTTTGCAGGCTCTGCTTTTTCTTTGTTCTCTGATTCAACTGGGGAGAGTTCAGTTTCTTCTGGGGTTGTATCAGCAGATATAGCTTCTTCTGCTTCACCTTCGTCCTCAGCAGCGGCCGGTTGGTTTTCTTGTTCGGCAGTTTCTGCTGGCACCTCTTCAATGTGTTCCTCAGCAACTGCTTCTTTGCTGTCGACTGGTGCTGTCTCGTCTGTTTGCGTGCTTATGGGAGCAAGAATTGGGGCTTGCTCAGTGTTGTTTTCTTCCCCATGCCCTAATTCAATTTCAGGAGTTGGTTCGTCGGCGTCAGGAGGGAGTTGTAAATTCCGGACAGCCCTGGTTCGGCGCCTGATTATGGTAGTTTTGCCTTTGGTCTGGATTCTCTTTTTTTGAATCTCGGTATGAGTCGAGGTAAGTCTCTTTCTGATTTCTTCAGCAGTTGCCTCGTCCAAAGCTGAACTGTACGCTTTTACGTCGTATCCTAAATCTTTGAGCTTATCAGCTAGTACTTTGCTATCCATCCCGGCTTCTTTTGCTAATTCGTAAACCCTAACCTTCATGTTTCTCTACTCCTACCTGTATAGATGAAGCGTTGCCTGCATGCAGGGTACAACTTCAAAAAAAACTAAAGTATTTCTACTAAGGTATAAATTATTATAATAATTTCTTCAGTGATTTATTAACGTGCACAGCCGAAAGGCATGGGCAAGTTTTTTTTTGTTTTTCATCATCTTATCAACACATCCTGTATTGCAACAATAAGCACCCCGTCCTTTTAACCGCGCATGGAGGTCGTGGTGTGGGCCGTTGTCGCGATAAATAAATCGCATTAATGTATGTTTGGGTCTTTTAGCCCCACACCCAACGCAAGTCCTTGTTGGTATAACCTTATTCTTTATCGTCTTGGGTGCTGTCTGCTTGCTGTTCATCGGATGTTTCTACCTTAGAAGCATCATCCTGATCAGTTTTTTTGCCGGCAACCTGACCACCGGCAGACCCACCGGAATAGGCCGCGGCATTCAGAACAAACCCGGCCCCATCGTCGGGTTGCACCGGAAAAACCCGCACATTGGAAAATTTTCTCTGCCCCTGGACAACCCCGGAAACCTCGACAGCGCTGCCTTCGGGAACTGCCAACAGGCCGCTGTATGTGGGCAAGCCCGGCTCACCGGCCAGGCCCGACATTCCACCGCCCGGAATAGTCAGGGCACCAAAACGCTCGCCTTCGATGATGAGTTCTTCCATCAACAAAGCAGGGAAATGAAAATCCAACAGGCAGCCGGAAACGTCACTCCATTGCACCTCAAAAGTCGGCTCGGCGGAAAGGGATTCTCCAACGGTCAACAGCCGTGGCGGACTTTGGGAATCAGGGTTCAGAACATAGCGACCGGAGTCCGGTTCAGCCGAGGCCACAACCGCCCCCATGAGAAGGATCATCCAAAGGCAAGACAGGGTGCGTTTCATGGCTCTCTCCCGACTGAAATACT
>PJEL010005515.1_pt1 | contig 10209 bp, 7 predicted proteins | sample 1853271 | NCBI WGS metagenome assembly PJEL01 (sample SAMN08108733, study PRJNA415343) | Invertebrate metagenome, whole genome shotgun sequencing project. | host: Globobulimina | place: Sweden: Gullmar Fjord | collected 2015-08 | reverse complement strand
ACATCCAGTAACCAATGGCTGTCATCACCGTTGGCATAGAGACAATTTTCATCCCTCTTAGCAGGTTAATCGCCAACAGTTGCCAAGCATCAACAATAAAGCACAGCGCGACGACCCAAATAACTGAAGCCAATAGCGATGTCATTGCGCCAGTGCCGTCGTCTAACTTGAAGATAGAAGCGATCATTTCAGGCCAAATGATGAACACAGCAGACAAGGCCACACTCAACACCGACACTAATATAAAGCTCTGAATCGAGGTTCTTTTGATGCCTTCGTAGTTGCCTGCGCCATAATCACGGCCTACTAAAATTGCGGCAGCTTGCGAGAAACCGAAGTTGAAGTTCCAAGTAAAGCTTAAGCATTGCAGCAAGATTTGGTGCAGCGCTAAAGAGGCAATACTGATCGTTCCCGCCATCAAGGTTCCGCCGTAAATTAAGCCGTGCTCAAGTAACGCCGCCAAGCCAATAGGTAGCCCCATCAACAACAACGGACTCATCAGCTTAATGGAGTACTCTTCGGTATTTAGCCAAGGGGCAAACTGTTTAAATTCGTCACGCTTGAACACCCAAACCGTGTAGCCAACCATCACGATAAATGCCGCGATAGCCGTGCCTAAGCCTAAACCTGTTAAGCCCATATCTAACTGGAACGTGAGGAAGTAGCTCACGGGTACATTCAAAATCACTGTGATAATCGACATCACCAGAATAGAACGCACGTTACCAAACGCACTGGTTAAGCCACGCAACACCAACAAGATAAGCGAAGGCAACATCACCCATTTTAGGGCGTGCACATATTCCATCGCTAAGGTGATCACTTCTTGAGGTTGTTTAGCCGCCTCCAACACCAACGGAGCAAACCAGAAGCTCGCCATTAAGGTCACGCTGAGCACGAATGCCAACATAGTTGCGCCTTTCACGGCCAATCTAATCTGAGTGTTACCGAACTCTGGGCGTGCGACACGCTGACCATAAGCAATAGCGATCAGGTTCGCGACACAACCGACAGTGCTGCTCGCAATAATAAAGATGAAGAAGTAAATAGAGGCACCTAAACCACCAGCCGCAAGGGCTGACACGCTGATTCGCGACATCATCCAAACATCAGTAAGGACTAAAGCCATGGATATCAGCTGTGAAATGATCAAAGGGAATGCAAGAGTGAGTATTTTTTTCATGAGCGCCTCAGTTAATTTCGCCCAAAATACGATCGATGGGGCTGGCGTTCAATTGATAAATTTGCGACTCTAACATTCCAAAAACTCATGCGAACGAATTATGAACCCATATCCGACCTTGCCATCATCACATAATGGTTTGAAAGCCTTTGAAGCTGCAGCAAGGCTGATGAGCTTTACGTTAGCTGCCGATGAGCTTCACGTAACACAGAGTGCGATCAGCCGTCAGAGCAAACAGCTTGAAGATGAGCTCAGCGCATCACTGGTTGTTCGCAAACACAGAGCAATTGAACTCACACCTCAAGGGCATGATTTGTATAGAGTATTGCGTGAGAGCTATGGAAATATCGAAGCGGTAATGGCGTCTTGGAAAGATCCCAAGCAAAAACGAATCGTGATTAAAGCCACCTTGAGCTTTGCAACCCGTGTGCTGATATCCAAAGTGCGCGAGTTGAATGAACGCTACCCCGACTATGAGATAGTGATTGTTCCAGTAATAGAAGAAGATGAGGCAATCAATAGTAGTGAGTATGATTTATTGATCTTTCACACTCGCTTCAAAAAACGTTACGACAACGCACCAGATATTACCTTCTTACGTGAAGAGTTTATGGCTCCGGTTTGTTCCACGAACGTTATTACTGAGGACACCGATTTAACTTCCATTTTAACGATGCCTCGTATTCACCCAACACTCGATCACCACGACTGGAAAGTGTGGTTGGCTGATGTCGAATCCCCTCCAAAGAAGCCTGTCAGAAATACCAGTTTCTTATCGTTAGATATGGCACTCAGTGCCTGTTTATCGGGTGAAGGTGTCACGGTAACGGATCTCCTTTTGGTCTTAAAGGAACTGCAACGTGGCTTTTTATATTGTCCGGAGCACGCCAAACTACAACACAGTGCTTGGACGTATTACATTCACCAGCGCACTCATACTCCTGTGATAGACGATATTATTGACTGGCTCAGAGAAGAAACAGCAAAAGAGATTGAGTTACTCAAGCAATTGGCACTGCAATACCATTGGTCTGGCGTAATTAAAGCGCAAGATTAACTCAAAAATAGTAAGCAAAAACCTCAAAACCAGACACAAATAAGCCGCAACTCTTACTGCGGCTCATGCTTTCTGAACAGTCATGTTTAGCTTTTATTCTGGCTTTCCAGATAACTGAACACTACAACTTAAACATACGTGCGCTGCGTGGTGGCAAATTGAAAGTGTGATAACGAGAAGTAACCGTTTCTGTTGCAGTGCTCAACACATCTTGGTATTGAATATTCCAGTTAAATTCATGCTGGTAGGTATCTACAGTAACTCCACGAGTTTCACCGCACTTGTTGATACCCACAACCCCTTCTTTACCACGCTTGAATAACAAGGTGCACTGATCGCTCGAAAGCATAGTCATGGTTTTGCCCTGCATCGCATTATGGAAGCTCAACATGCTCTTCATCGTTGAGCTATTCCAAACATTGCCCCAGCGACCGTTATCCTTATCTTCAGAATCAGGAAGATCATCACTGTAGATCAACGGCGTACCGCCATCTTTGCCAAGAATGTAAGCGTAAGCAAGCTGCTCATCTTGTGGATCCATAATTTGGTAACGGAAGCCATCATTAGTTGGAATATCGTGCGTGATCGCAAAAGTAATCGAACGATTGTCATCGAGCGCTTGCCCATAAGCTTTTGGATCATGCAGTTGGTTTAAACTTCCGTTCATAGAGAAGGCCGAGCGAATCGAAGCAAACAGCGGGAAATCGTACGCGGAGTGATTAGTATTGTTTAAATAAGGTGCTAAGAAGGACTCATAGCCACTGTTGCCTGCCCCACCGCTGGTAATCACCTCACCAAACACATGAATGTTCGAGGTAATATCAGACGTGAACACTTGATCGATCTGGTACTGACTCATGTGCTTTACGGCATCAATACGGAACCCTTTGACTCCCATATCTTTTAGAGCTTTTAGGTATAGACGTTGCTGTGAAACCACCCAATTGTTTGGATCCAAATCAGGAAGACCAACATCACCATCTGCGCCACACAAACGCCAATACTGAACGTGACCAGGGTCGTTCCAATCCGAAATACAGCCTGCTGGGTGGAAATCGTTAGCCGAGACAAAACCTTGCGCTAAGTTGCCAAACAAAGTCTGGTCAGCATAGTAGCTTGAGCGGCCGGCATAGTCGTTTAGCACTTCTGTGCCTGGGTAATCCAAGTCACTTCGCTTCCAGCTTTCATTCGCCATGTGGTTGAGTACAACATCAGCGTAAACATCAACACCCACACCTTTGAGTGCAGTGATCATTGCGGCTAAATCTTGCTTGTTCCCCAACGGAGAATCAATGGTGCGCAGATCTTGTGGTTGATAACGTGCCCACCATTGGCTGCCACTGGATTTCATTGCCGGTGCAACCAACACTTTCTTATAGCCAGCTTCGGCTATTTGGTTGGCGTTGGCCGTTACGTCTGAGTACTTCCAGTTGAAAGCGTGCAAAATGGTATCAGCGTAAGTAGCTGAACTGAAAGAACAAGCGGCAAGTGTGGATATGAGTAAGGTATTTATTGGTTTCATAGAACATATCTCTCATTATAAATTCACAAGAATGATATGAGTGGGTGTAATAATTAAAACGTTCGATAAATCAGAGTTGAATTAACGTCACTTTCTGTTGGTGTGGATTTTATAAAATTGAGCGATGGACGATATTATGTGAGATAAAGGCACGTATAACTGAAATGAGAATTAATTGAGTCAAGTTGACTATTACAAGACAAAGACTTTGGTCGGCGCTTCTAAACTAAGTTATGATTCCTTCTCCCTCAACCGATTGATATTTTTATGCCTTCTTTCTCTTTTTCTCAAATCCCTGTTGGGGTTCGATTCATGATTCTCTCCGCTTTTGGATTCGCACTGATGTCAGCTTGTGTGAAATACATTAGCAACTATGGCATACCCGTATTCGAAATCGTTGCAGCTAGGGCGCTGGTGTCGTTGATCATCAGTTATGTCGATGTGAAGCGCAAACGTATTTCGATTTGGGGCAACAACAAACCACTCTTGTTCGTGCGTGGTACTGTCGGTACTGCGGCGCTAATGTGCGTTTACTATGCCGTAACCACCTTACCATTAGCAGAGGCGACCATTTTACAATACGTGCACCCCGTATTTACCGCACTACTGGGCGTGTTATTCCTCAAAGAACGCATCCAAAAATCGACCATGATCTGCATTGCATTCTGCCTAGTGGGATTATTGGTAATGGTACAACCGAGCATGAACAGCGGAGCGAGCAGCGAGTTGCCATTATTCAGTATTATGCTGGCATTATGTGGTGCGTTTGGCAGCTCAATCGCCTATGTAATTGTGAGAAAGCTTAGCCAAACTGAAGACAGCTCGGTGATCATCTTCTACTTCCCACTGGTTGCTCTACCAATCTCAACCGTTCTTATCTGGAACGATTTTGTGTGGCCGAGCGTGTTCTTAACATTGATGTTGATTTTAGTAGGGATTTTCACACAGATAGGCCAATACGGCTTAACCAAGGCGATGCAAACCCAAGCAGCAGGCAAGGCTTCGGCTTACTCTTACGTTCAGATCGTATTCTCGGCACTGTTAGGCGTGTGGATATTTAATGAAATTCCATCAGTTTGGACTTACCTAGGTGGTGGGCTGATCGTGACAGGCGCACTAATCAATGTATTTGGTAAACAGTTATTGGTGCCCTTTAAAGCTAAATAGCTAGCTGTTTAGCGTTAGACTTATACGCCGTTAGGCAAACAGACAAACAAGTAAAGATTGAAAAAGGGCATTGCGGAGTATTCCACAATGCCCTTTTCTGTAAGTCTTTCCTAGCACCCTTTATTAGACGTTTTATTTTGGACAAACTCGCTCTAACAAACCAAGACAATTAACGAGTTTTATTACGTGGCATTGCGCAGTTTGGGATCATCGCTCAAGTATTCTACGAACTCGATTTCAAAACCAGCTGGATCCACAAAGTAGACGTTTTTGCGATAAGGTTCTTCCGCTCCGGGTTTGGCTATTGGGAAGCCCGCATCGATAAGGCGTTCAATCACACTCTCAATATTATGGGTCACATAAGCGAAGTGAGCGAGACCAACGGAGTGTCCGGCTAAGTCTCTATTTTCACCCTCTCCATGGTCACTCAATGCAATATATTGATACTCATCGCCAAAGTGCAACCAGTTACGTGGCTTACCTGACCACTCCCCTTTTCCCTCATCACGGACATACCAATGAGGGAATGCCGCTTTATAGAAAACCAGCATTTCTGGGATGTCTTTTACCACTAAGTTCACATGTTCAAGTTGGATCATTCTTCTCTCCTTAAAGTATTCTCGTAAGCAACGTTGTATATCCTAATACCTCAAGTTAAGTTGAGGTAAAGCACTAGTTTGCATTTATTTCGAGAACGTTTTTAGAGCCCAAATTGCCGTACTTCGATAACATACAGACCCTAAGTTTAGACGACCTTCTCTAAGGTGACTTCTTTGGCACCGAGCTTACTAATTCACATGCTTTAAGCTAAGCGACAAACAACCTCATGAATAAATAGAGTCGACTTGTTCGTGCTTCAACGATAAGTCTTGTTGTAGAAAATCCAACAAGTATCGATGTAACTTAGGCTGGTATTGTCTTGAGGGATACAGCGCCCATATGCCAACAGGGTTCACTTGACAGTCTGTTAGCAGAATAGTAAGAGCTCCAGTTTGTGCTTCATTGTCAATAAAAGGCAGAGGTAAACACGCTATACCTTTGCCATTAATCGCTGCATTAAGAAGTATGGAACTATCATTTACAGAGTAGTTACTTGTGACCGTTACATTAATAGGCTGAGCAGATTTAGAACCGGCTTTAGAAACAAACAGCCAATCATTGCCTATTCGTTTGTGGATCAAGCAATTGTGATCGAGTAAATCTTCGGGAGATAAAGGAGCCCCATGTTCCGCTAGGTATTGAGGGGAAGCGCAAACCACCGATGGACAATCAGCCAATTTCTTTCCAATTAAAGATTCGGGCAGGTCATTACTCAACTCGATTGCCATATCAACCCCATGTTTTATCAAATCCAGTGACTGATTCGACAGCGTGAGATCAACTTCTATGTCAGGGTACTTAAGCATGAATTGTTCGATAGCTTGGGCAAGATAGCCCTGACCAAACGAAATGCTAGTAACCAGTGAAATTCTTCCTTTAGGTTGAGAGTGCTGTTCTTGGGCTAAGCTATATAGTTGGGCATTCTGCTCTAAAATATTCTGGCAGAAAGGCAATAAATCACGACCGGCGTTAGTGATACCTAAGCTTCTTGTTGAGCGATATAGTAAACATACACCTAAAGACTTTTCCAACGCGGTTATATGCCTAGTCGCCATGGATCGTGACATTCCTAAAGCCTCAGATGCTGCCGTCAGGCTTCCTAGATCGACAGTAGAAACGAAAACTTCCATTGAAATAATTCTATCCATACACCCTCAATAGTTCGATTTATGCAACAATCTATTGACGTATAGCATATATATCAACTTCAAACTAGGTTTTATACTGACCTTCTATTCCAATACCGAGCCCAATGAAATGAAAAAAACAATGGTACTAGTCGCATGCCTCAGTGCAGGTTTAATTCAAAGTAATACACTATTTGCCCACACTCAAAATGCTGAAAACTCAACGGTAGCAATCATTGAGTCTGGTAAACTTATGGGAAGCAACCATGATGGTGTGACTACATTTTATGACGTTCCATATGCGCAAAACCCTTTTACGGCAGAGCGCCGTTTTCAAGCTCCGCAAGCCTACGAAACTTGGAGTGGAATATTAGATGCAACAAAAGCAGGTCAACCCGTTCCACAACCAAGTCGAGGTAAAAACATCACCTTGGTGGGGGCTCCCGGACATCTTACTCTGAACATATGGACACCGACTAACGCCATTGCTGCCAACAACAAGGCATCAAATAAAAAGCTGCCTGTCATGGTGTGGATCCCAGGCGGTGCTTTTATCCGAGAAGACGCTGCAGAGTTGGCTTATGATGGTACAAGCTTTGCGAAGAACAACGTGATCGTTGTAACGATCAATTATCGCGTAGGCGTTGATGGCTTCATGCACCTTGAAGGCACACCGGATAATCGCGGCATTCTTGATCAAATCATGGCTCTTAAATGGGTACAAAATAACATCGAAGATTTTGGTGGCGACCCTAGCCAAGTGACGGTCGCAGGTCAATCAGCCGGGGCAGAAAGTGTTGCCATTTTATTAGGTACCGAAAAAGCCGAAGGCCTATTCCAAAAAGCCATTATGCAAAGCCCTCCAATGGCATTTTTAACCCAAAAAGAAGCTGATAAAATCACACAAAGCTATACTGAAAAACTGAATATCCCAGCCACCATTGAAGGTTTATCTACAGTCCCATTTCCTGAATTAGTTAAGAACGTTATTGATATGGGCCATACCATACAAGATCGTGACAAATGGGGAATGCTGTCGTGGGGAGGCACCGCATTCTTGCCCGTCGTTGATGGGGATATCATTGTTGAGTCTCCAATGAAAGATCTCGCCAAAGCTTCACCTTCTATTCCCGTCATCGTTGGTAGCACAGATCAAGAATCACGACTCTACTTGGTACCAAGTGGTGCCGTTAACAACACGACCGAAGAAACGAAGTCACTATTATTATCTGACTTGTCATTGGAGGGTTGGCCTGCGGATGTGTATTCAACAGAAGGCAATAGCAAGTCTATTGGAGACACGTTTGCCGACATTCAATCTGATTTTACGTTTAGAATACCAGCACTGCACATTGCTCAACAGTTAACTAAAAACGACAACAATGTTTGGCATTATAATTTTTCTTGGATGTCACCTGCGTTTGATGGTCACTTAGGAGCCGCGCACTTTGTTGACGTACCGTTTGTGTTTAATACCACTAACAACGAACAAACAAAAACATTTGTCGGCTCACAGCCTCCAGTTGAACTTGTTAATGCCATGCACAATCAATGGCTAACGTTCATCAAGACAAGTAAAGCTGATTGGTCTCATTATAACTTATCAGAACGACCAACAATGCAATTTGATGTTACATCGAAACAGGTCAATGACCCCGAAGACTCCGTACGGAAGTTATGGAAAAACTATCAGTTTTAAGCGGAAAGATCGGATAAAAAACAAAAAGCGAACCACTTAGGTTCGCTTTTCTTTCATCTAGCACGTTTCGTCTTTGCAATACGCGGCGGTTAAGCCACAGATATTATGACTTTGGCTGATTCACCTCTACATCGAGAGATGCTCTGTTCCCTAAACTAAAGAACTTCTTCCATCTAATCGGCATCATTGGAATAACGATGAGGCTGATACCAACCAGTGTCAGAATGTCGGGGATCTCGTCAAACCACATCACGCCAAACAAGGTTACAAACACTAACCCCGAGTATTCTGCGAGCGCAATTTGGTTTGCTGGAGCCTTTTTATACGCCACCACCACCAATGCATGATAACCAAGAACAAATAGATTGATTGCCATGATCCACCCTACATGACGCCATTCAATCGAGGCCCATGCCGGCAATGCAAACGCCAGTGCAAGTGGCAGAGTCATAACACTAGTCCAAAATAAGGTAGAGATAATGTGTTGTTCGGCGTTCAAACGCTTGATCAAAATATTACCAACCCCCATTGCAAGCGCACTGCCTAGCCCTGCAATCGCCGCCCAGTGAAATTGCTCTGGACGCAACACAATTAGCACACCCACGAAGCCTATTAGTGTCGCGGTCACTTTTGATGATGTCGGCCTTTCTTTCAACAACACAATAGACAGAGGAAGCATCAGGATTGGCCCAACATAGAACATCGCGTTCGCTGTCGCCAAGGTAAGGTGTGTAATGGCAATCATCGCACAACCACTACCCACTAATATAAATTGAGCCCGTAAAAAATTGATGCGGCAACCGCCTTGCATGCGAGTTTCTTTAGGGAGCTTTAGCCAAAAAGGAAGCAGTAAAATCACGCTCAATAGCTGGCGGATAAACACATACTGAAATGTGGGAACTTCACCATTAAGTATTTTTAGTGAGACATCGGAAAAAGACGCCAATAAGTTTGCAAATACCAAAAGCAAGATGGCGTGGTTGGTGACTTTATTCATACGGAAACAGAATTACACATTTGTCATACAATTATGGGCGCACATAATACATGAGAATGGAAAATAAGTAAGAACAAAGTTTTCGGATACTTACTACCAAAAACCAAAGGTATTAAACAATAAGTATCCATCCTTTCCAGTTGACTGATAGTCTCCTAAATAGCAACACACATTGGCGTATTTGAAATAGGGTCACGAAACACGCTTGCTTTGAGATCAAAGACGTTACTGAGCATAGTTTCTGTCATCACCTCATCAGGCGACCCTTCTGCGATTAAGCATCCTTTTTCCAAAACCACTAAATGATCGCAGTAACGACTGGCTTGGTTCAGGTCATGCAACACAACAACTACCGTTTTTCCTTTGGCATTCATCTGTTGCATCAGTTTCATTAACTCCACTTGATGAGACATATCAAGGTATGTAGTCGGTTCATCCAACATCACGACATTCGTATCTTGTGCAATTACCATCGCAATCCATGCTCTTTGACGCTGGCCTCCAGACAGTGACTCAACAGGCTTATCAGCAAACTCAAGTACACCTGTATCACGCATAGCTTGTTCGACAATCCTTTGATCGTCCTGCCCTAGCCTCCCCCAATGAGATACATAAGGCGAACGACCATATTCAACCAACTTTCTTACCGTGATCCCCTCAGGACTGACCAAGATTTGCGGAAGAAGTGACAACGAACGCGCAAGCGCTTTATCGCCATAGCTCGACAGTGGTTTGTCTTCAAACAACACCTCTCCAGCCACTGGCTTGTTAATTCTGACTAACGTCTTTAACAAGGTAGATTTACCGCACCCGTTAGGTCCTATCAATGCGGTGATTTTTCCCTTAGGGATAGAAAC
>PJEL010005514.1_pt1 | contig 10210 bp, 5 predicted proteins | sample 1853271 | NCBI WGS metagenome assembly PJEL01 (sample SAMN08108733, study PRJNA415343) | Invertebrate metagenome, whole genome shotgun sequencing project. | host: Globobulimina | place: Sweden: Gullmar Fjord | collected 2015-08 | reverse complement strand
TGGAGATATCCAGTACGTTTTCCAACGTCGAAAAGGGAAAGCCGCTCGCTTATGAGAATGCGAACGGATTAATCGAAATTGCTGTCAATCAGGGACGAGCCGATACATTTTTTGATTTGCGCATCGGCTCTCCAGTTAATTTCTCAAAGGCCTAATTGCTCAGGATAACGCCTTCTCGGCGCGGGTCTGCACCGCCCTGCATACCAGTTTTGGTCATCAAAATACCGTGTAAACCACTATTCAGGTTGCGAACCTTTACCTTGTATCCCATTCCCATCAAGGCGTCTTTGTGGCCCTCGAGGGGCGTTCCTTTTTCCAGGTCCAACGTTCCGTTTCGATTGATATGATGAGGCATATTGATTGCTTCCTGCATATCCATATTCCAGTCAAGAAGCCCGATTATTGTGCTGGTGACATAACCGATGATGCGGCTGCCGCCTGGTGATCCGATCACCGCATGTAAATCGCCGTCATTCTTCAAAATGAGGGTTGGGGACATGGAGCTGCGAGGACGTTTGCCCGGCTGAATGCGGTTATTAACCGGTCCATTCTCCCCGATGGGACGGAAGGAGAAGTCCGTGAGCTGGTTATTCAAAATAAATCCACCGGCCATCAATCGGGATCCGAACACATTCTCAACCGATGTAGTTATTGAAACGGCGTTTCCATCGCCATCAACAATGCTGAAATGGCTGGTGGACGGAAGCTCAATGGCGTCATCCAAAGATAGGTTCCCTCCTTGAGAAGTTGGATTTCCGGCGTCAAAAGGGATGTTCGTTGCTCCAATTTTGATGAGGGATGAACGCCGTTTAATATATCCACTATCCAGGAGGCTGGAGACTGGGACATCAACAAAGTCAGCATCGGCGAGGTGTTTTCCGCGATCTGCAAAGGCAAGAGCACTTGCTTCTGAAATCAGGTTTATTGCCTTAAGACTTCCTGCTGTCATGGACGGCAGTGGATAATTTTCCAAAATTTTCAGGATCTGCAGGCTTGTGATACCTCCTGATGTTGGAGGGCCCATACCGCAAACTTTGTTGGCTCGATACATTTGGCAAACAGCATCTCGTTTCTTCGGTACATAATGTGCCAAATCGTCAAGGGTGAGTAGGCCAGGGTTTTCAGGATCTTCGTGAACTGCTTTTACAATTTCTTGGGCAATTTTTCCCCGATAGAAGGCGTTAATTCCTGTTGATGCAATTGTTCTTAGAGATTGAGCTAGCTCGGGATTCTTCAAAATATGACCGACAGGCTTGGCCATGCCTTCAGAATCATAGAAATAGGCGGCAGCTTTGGTCTTGGTTTTGAGGAATTTATCCCGGTTCAATAGGAAGTGAAGCCTTGGTGAAATGGCGAAGCCTTTTTCGGACAAAGTGATCGCGGCTTCAAAAAGGTCCTTCCACGGGAGTTTTCCGTGTTCTATGTGCGCCATTTCCATCATAGCGAGGACGCCGGGAACGCCAACAGACTGTCCGCCAACAACCGCCTCATAAAATTTCTGTGGATTCCCATCTGCTTTTAGGAAATGGTTTTCTTTTACTCCCGCAGGGGCCATTTCCCGGCCATCATAAGTACTAACTTCGTTATTTTTATTATTGAAATGCAGCAGAAATGCACCCCCGCCAATACCTGAGGATTGTGGTTCTACGAGTGTCAGAACCATTTGGGTGGCAATAGCTGCATCAACCGCACTCCCCCCTTTTTGTAGAACATCAAATCCTGCTTTGGCGGCCAGCGGATTTGCCGCTGAAATCATATATTTTCCAGATTCTTGCGCATATGCGAAACCTGCGACAAGAATAAAAGTGAGAAAGGTGGAACATACAGACATGAACCGAAGTAGAGACGGGCTGGGAATACGCATGATAACCTCTCTGTAGGTTGGTTATTAATTTGTTTGTTATCAAACCAATTTGTGGTTTAGTCTAATGTAGGTCGGTTGACCCCACTCTTGTAGGAGTCTACCTTTTGTTGAAAATAATAAAACAGTTTTGATGATGATTAGACCAGGCGCAAAAAATCTGATTACCGATGTGGATGGCATCAAGGTTGGAAATGCTTTTGATGAAAAAGCAATGACCGGCGTTACCGCTATTATTCCAGATGTCGCCGCGGTCGGCGGTGTAGACGTACGAGGGGGTGGTCCCGGTACGAGAGAGACAGAGGTATTAAAGCCAGATTGTCTTGTTGATCGTGTGAACGGTATTGTGTTGAGTGGTGGTTCTGTCTTCGGTCTTGAAGCTGCATCCGGCGCGATCAGTGCTTTGGTGAAAGAGGGGCGCGGTTTTGAAATCCATGGTTTCACTGTTCCAATCGTCCCGTCAGCAATCCTCTTTGATCTTATCAATGGCGGTGACAAAGATTGGGGCGAAGTCCCACCCTATAGAGAACTTGGCATAGAAGCCGTAAAAAACACTGCAGACACCTTTGGGCTTGGGAATGTCGGCGCGGGTTACGGAGCCGCGGCAGGCACGCTGAAGGGTGGTCTGGGAAGTGCATCAACGATTACAGATGATGGAATTCAAGTTGGTGCCGTGATCGCAGTAAATCCGGTGGGTAGCGTTATTGTTCCCGGTACCCATAATTTCTGGGCGTGGGGATTGGAGCAAAATAACGAATTTGGCGGTTATGGCGCTCCAGAACTTGTCGAAGATCTATCCTTGGAGGCAATCAACAGTGGTCGCTTGGGAGCGAATACGACCCTTGGTGTCGTCGCGACCAATGTCACATTGACCAAATCGCAGGCACAGAGGGTGGCTATTATGGCACAGGACGGATATGCCCGGGCGATCCGACCTGTACATACCCCTCTCGATGGGGATACTATCTTTGCATTGTCGACGGAGAAAAAGACACTGGAACAACCAGAACCACTTGCGCTGGCTAGAATTGGGGCGATCGCCGCGGATTGTGTCGCGCGTGCCGTAGCCCGTGCAGTGTATCATGCAGATAGTTTGGGTGCGTTGCCTGGCTATCGCTCATATTTTAAAAAAACCTAAAACAGGGAGACTGGTATGAAGAAGTTGTTTGTTGCAGCCGCAGTCGCATCGGCGGTTTTGGTCCCGATGTCTGCTCAGGCCGCTAAAGATTCTTTTAATTATGGAATGCGTCTTGAACCTCCGGGGCTTGATCCTAGAACAAATCCAGCGGCAGCGATTTCAAGGATTGCGCTGTATAATATTTATGAAGGTCTTACCCGAATTGCGGCAGACGGTACTGTTAAGCCAGCTCTTGCAAAAAGCTGGGCTTTGAGCGCTGACGGCCTCACTTATACTTTTAATTTGGAATCCGGCGTCAAATTCCACGACGGCTCAGATTTTGATTCTTCAGATGTGAAATACACTTTTGAAGAAAATGCGGCGGAAGGTAGTAAAAATAAACGCAAAAGTCGTTTCACTAACATCGCATCCATTGAAACACCGGATGCCAATACGGTTATTTTGACGTTGAAGGAACCACGGGGTGACTTTTTAGCCCAACTTGGTGAAGCAACGGCGGTCATTGTTGATCCGGATTCAGATGCCGGCAATGCGACAAAACCTATCGGCACAGGCCCTTACAAATTCACTCGCTGGATTAAAGGCGATTCCGTGAGAATGGTAGCGGCTGAAACCTATCGTGATCCAGGCAGCATCCAAATCAAAAAGGCATCGTTCCGTTTTATTAATGACGGTGCCTCCCGCATGGCAACCTTGCTGACCGGTGATATCGATGCAGCACCAGTTCCGAATGAAACGTTGAGCCAATTCTCCATTGGAGACAAGTTTCAGGTTCTTGAAGGAACGACAAACGGAGAGACAATTCTCAGTACCAACAATAAGAGCAAAGTGCTTTCCAATTTGAAAGTACGTCAGGCAATTGCCCATGCGATTAATCGCAAGGAAATTATTGACGGAGCTATGTTTGGATATGGGACGCCAATTGGTTCTCATTTTGCACCGCATCATCCTGACTATGTCGATTTAACAGGAACATACCCATACGATCTGGAAAAATCCAAAGCTCTACTTGCAGAAGCCGGCTACCCTGATGGTGTGGAACTTTCATTGAAGTTGCCTCCAGTAGACAATTACGCCCGCAAGGGTGGTCAGATTGTTGCTTCTCAGCTTGAAAAAGTAGGCATCAAGATCAAGATCGAAAATGTTGATTGGCCGAAATGGCTTGATGAAGTGTACAAGAAGAAAAACTACGACTTGTCAATCGTCAGCCATGTAGAACCTATGGATATTAATATTTATGCCCGTGACGGTTACTATTTCAATTATAAGAATGAAGCCTTTAACAAAGTAATCAATGAGGCGGAAACAGCCACATCTGATGCAATAAGAACTGCGAAACTACAGGAAGCCCAGAGAATTCTCGCGAATGATGCGGTGAATGGATATCTGTTCCAGTTGGCTGCAGTTCAGGTTGCCCGTAAAGGACTGAACGGTCTTTGGAAAGATTGGCATATCTTTGCAACAGATGTTGCCCGGATGTCTTGGGACGACTAATCGATCAGTTAAAGCAAAAGAAAAACCCGCCAAGACCTGGCGGGTTTTTTTGTATTCAATCGACTGCGCGAAATTGAATGGAACTTCAATTATGCAGCAAGGTATGCTTCAAGCTCGTCCGCACCACCAATTTTATTACCATCGATGAAGATCTGTGGCGTTGATGTTGCACCGGCAACGGCAGATAAGCTGCGGAACGTTGCATCGCTACCCAGAACAATTTCTTCATACCCTAGCTCAGCTTTGTTCAAGGCATCTTTCGCCCGAACACAGTGACCGCAGCCAGGTTTTGTGAAAATGGTGATTGCTGCCGGCTCCTTCGCCTGCGGATCGATGTGGTTGAGCATAGTATCGGCATCAGACACTTCAAACGGATCGCCTTCAACTTCCGGTTCGATGAACATTTTTTCAACGACACCATCATTAACCAGCATGGAATAACGCCAGGACCGCTTACCAAATCCAATGTCGGATTTATCAACGAGCATGCCCATACCCTCAGTGAAAGTACCGCTTCCGTCGGGAATGAAAGAAATATGATCAGCATTCTGATCTTTTTTCCATTCATTCATAACGAATGTATCATTGACGGAGAGACAAAGAATGTCGTCAACACCACACTCGGCAAGAGTTCCGGCCAATTCTTCGTAACGAGGCAGGTGAGTGGAAGAGCAGGTTGGTGTAAAGGCACCAGGAAGAGCGAAAACGACAACCTTTTTACCTTTGAAAAGGTCATCTGTTGTCACTTGCTTCCAAGCGTCGCCTTCGCGGACAGGAAAAGTACAGTTGGGGACTTTCTGTCCTTCCATATTTTTTAACATTAATTTCTCCAAATGAGCGTGTGTAATGGTGTTGAATAAGGATATAAGGGGAGAGTGTAGTTTTTGCAAGTCATTTTTAGAATAATTCTAAAGAAAGTAAGTTTAGATTATCTCCAGACTATGCTAGTTCAATTATTTACTGAAAATATTGATTTGGAACAAGCGCTTAACAGATTTTCAATCAAATCCAAATAGAGGGTTCCCTATTTGGATCTCAAATAATCCGGATGTTTCCGTAGATTTAAGACAAAAAAGGGTGGTGAGATATTCTCACCACCCTTGCATTTCTTCAGGTCCGACTTAACGAACGTAGATGTGAACTTCGCTCGTGACGGCTTGCCCGCTTGATGAGGCTGAAAGGCTGACACGAGAGGCTGGAAGGCCCATATCTGTCAGAGAGCGCAATACTCTCTGTGCATTCCGTGTCGCTTTGGACTGATTTAAAGCCACACTTGCGGCACCGCCCTGAATTGGAGAAATCGCAACAACGTCAAAAACAGATTGTGGCCGCCCTTGCAATGTCCGGTTCACCGCAGTGTAGAGGGCTTGTTCATAAGGAACATCCGGGCGGTCAAATCGAATAACCACCAGAGGCTGCCGATTGCCAGCCGCAAAATTCTGGGTGTTGATGCCGGCTACTGGATAGCTGGAAGCAACAGGGGCTGCTGTACCTACGTAGGCTCGACTTGCAAGGCTGGTCCCAAGAAGTTCACCGTTTTTAATGGAGTGAGATAAAGTTGTCAGATTAGACCGCTCATTGCCTACATAAGCAGTTTGGCGGCTGATATCTTCAGATAGCTCATTAAGCAAGCGGTCCACCAGAACAACAGTTCGGTTGGTTTCATCTTCCAGGATGGCCAATTGGCGATGATCTTCCTCAATCGCACCAGAAAGCCCGTATGCGGCTCGGGTTGATTCCAAAAGATAGGCGGACATGCTTGAATCGCTTGCCACGGCATTTGCCAGACTGTTCATTGATGAAATATCTGCGCCGATTCGCTCCAACTGCAACTGGCCTTGGTTCCACTGATTGATAAGAACCGGATTACCAGGTGTCGTGCCAACCTGTAGGCGGGTATTGATAGCGGCAATTGTACCGTGATAGGTCTGAGAATTGCCAATAGTTGTCGCCCGGATTTGCTGCAATTGTTGATTGCGTACTTTTAGGCGTTCTTGCAACGCTCCAAGCTCACCGCGCAGGACATGGACCTTTTGGCCGACGAAAGTCCCGGTATTCGGTGCAGGTGTTACGCCTGGTGTTATAAAATTAGTGGTGCCTAGAACCGGCGGTGCGCCAATGGCACCTGCTGGAGGAGCGCCTGCTGCACTTAACGTCGGGTCAGGATTTTTTTCTGCGTCTGAAGGTGCGATGGCTACCGGTTGATTTGTTGACGTAGCGTCATCACCGGTTAAAGCTGGCATAAGCGATTCATCTATAAATGAACAACCAGCAGTCAGCAAAACTGCACTCAACACTATGGGTCGGGTAATGCGAAATACCATATCGTGAAATACTCTATTGTTTTGGTCGTAAAGACCCAAATTCGGGTCTACGAAGCCCCCTGTTCGAACAAATCTGTCTTTTTAATACAGTAAAACAGAGCCAAATACTACCCGTTCAAGGTCGCATCGACAAGAGAGGAAATAAATTGTGGTTTTTGTGTTTTTTTTGAAATCTCCCCTTGCCAAGGTGCCTCCTTTTGATTAGGTTCCCGATCCGCAGCAAACAGCAACTCTGTTTCGTTGATTGATCACTTTTTCAATTATGCTTGCGCACCGGTAGCTCAGCTGGATAGAGCACTAGACTACGAATCTAGGGGTCGGGAGTTCGAATCTTCCCCGGTGCGCCATTAAATCTCCAATTATTTAATAATAATTTGTTTTTGCGGCGTTCCTACCACGCCTAAAAACATTTTGGGTAACACATTCACTATCGGTCTAGGGTTCAGGTATGTGCCTGAACCCTAGTATGAATTAATTTTCTGGCAGCCATTGCATCAAATACTTCAGCGTCAATAGTGGGCCCGACATATTTTTTGGATCAGGTCCGTCATCCTACGACCCAGGCAATTCTGACGCCACTATCAAAGTGCCTGTGTCAGAACCGCTTGAGCCATATCCTTTGTTTGCTGACCAATTTGTTGGTATCGGATCGTTAAAGAAAAACTCAGGCTGTGTTCCTGTTGGATTACTACCATCAGATCCGAAATCCACGGCGCTACCGTCAGCATTACTAAAATTATTCAATTCAGCTAACAACGTGAAGTCGTTATATTCGGTAGTATTGAAATAAAGATTGGCGACAGCTCCGTCCCAATTACCTGTGCCATTTGCCGCGCAGAACACACCGATTTTATCGACAATACTATGACCAACTGTTGTAGAACCCGTAAGAACCTCAGTGCCAGAACAAATGGTTTGCACTCGATCAATCATAAAGTGCATGACTGGCGTAACCAATGTTAAATCCCAACTGACGTGGATTTCATACCAAGTACCGTCAACAAAAGAACCTTGGGCTGTTGTCTTGTTTATGACAACATTTAGCGAAGAATCCATTGCGACAATGGTTATTCTATTATTAGTGGTTTCAAATATGTCAATGATAGCGTTAAAAGAGCTATTCCTAAGCTGGAAAATCCTGTTGGTAGACGCCTGCACACCCGGCTTGTAATGGAAGAATACTGTACCCTTACCGTTATCAGGAGTAGAGCTGCCTATGCCGCTTGCTGAAGATCGGAAAGCGTCGGTCGCTATGTTAGTGTCCACTGCTGTGACAGCAAAGGCCGCAGCACGTGTCTCGTAGGCTGGATCAAGTGAGAACCCACTATCAACCAACGGAATTCCAAATCCAGCGTATCCGCTATCAATAGCCCCCATATCGCCAATGCTCCCCGGTTTATTTCCCGAGGGGTTGGCAAGGCCGCCCTGCTTCATACTGTATTGTGTGAAGATTTCGTCGAATGCCACACCGTCAAAGGTTGCGCCGTCGAATACGTCAGTATAGGCGTTTGTTGCGCCCCTCAGACCCAGGGGTAAATTGTCCTGTGCATCAGCACCCGTTATTGCAAATTCCTCCGCAATGTTCCCATAAACCTTCGGCGTACCTGTAATCGTGCCTAGGTTCATTTTTGCCGCTTCAGTGGGGGTCGTGTCTGTAATATCGCTATTCGCAACAATGTTGTTAATAAAGGAACCGCCAGCCGCATTTAGAATAAATGCATTAGAACCATTCGCCGCTGAAAGGACGACGTTACCATTCATTTCTGCCAAGGTAGTTCCGGAGAAGAAAAATCCGTGATATGTCCAAGATCGACCTCCAGAACGACTAATAATGTTTTGATTAGCCGTGATTTCAAAGGTGCCTGAGTGGTTTCTTGTTAGTTGTAGGAAATCAGCATGTGAGTCGTCAATGTCACTCCCACCGGGAGGCTTGCTATTACCAATAGTCCGAAGGCCCCAGTTTTTGTTAACAAATGTTCCAGCAGTAAGAGCGGCTGTGTTAGGATTATTTAGTGCTCCATCTGTGAGCTGCATAGCATCGCCCCACATGTACCTGAAGATATTAGTCTCTACAGTAAGCCCAGTAAAACTGCCTTGTATAGCAGTGTTTAGTAGTTCAAATACGCAACCACGGACAACTGTATCTAAGCAGTAACCTACCTTCAGTGAGGCTATGCCCTTCGGACCATCAAATGCTTCGAGAGTTGTAAAGTCTCCTGTAATGGGATCTTTTGTCTCTCCACCAATAAAATGGCAACCTAGGAACTTGATGTTAAATGATCCAGTGTTGAGTTGGACTTGTTGATTACCTGATGGAAGAGTAAATCCAATTCCTGATAGTGTTAAATTATCAGTATCGAAAATCTCTACTTCATTATTGAAATTGGTTGTTGTTGAATACACAGTGTCGGGGTCTGTACTCGGACCTGATGCCATCATCCCGTCATCAGACGTTAGGATCACTTCGCTTGTGAAAGCTAGATTTTTAAGTTCGCTGCCAATTATGTAATCACCAGAGCGCAACCTTATAGTATACCCACCCGAAGGTTTTGCTGTCATTACCGCGTTAACTTCCGCAATGGTTGCGCATGAATGTGTATTGGCCTCGATAGTAACAGTTAATGTTGCGGTGCCTTCACCGCCATTGTAAGAACATTCAAGAGCATACGGACCCATATTCAGGTTCGCTTCCGCGCCTGCTGCGGATGGAGCAAGGTCGCCATTGCTGGCAATTGTCCAATGCTCGGAAGCGTCGCCAGACGTAATCGTCGCAGACGTAACGGACCCCGACGCCACCTTTAAGGAGTATGACCCTGCCGCTTCCTCTGTAAACTCGCCAAAATTTAGAGATTGATCTGCAACCAACAAGGTTGATGTTGTTGTAAATTCGGCTGCGGCAACAATATTTGAAAATCCTGCCAAGGTTTCGTGCACATATCGTGTGTAGTAAGTGGTAGATCCAAGTAAGCCTGTGATCAGTGAATTTTGTATCCCTTGGGTGGTGACTTGATTGGTTGATGCATGTACTGCACCAGTACCGGCGGCGATCACTTCAGGGTCAGTAATGTCAACGGCAGAGGTTGATGTATGTTCGAAAAGAGTACCGCTCTTGCGGTCTGTAGTTACCGTTCCACTACCGGTGTTTCCCCCGGTTGCTACCGCCGCTGGCAAAGTCAACGTGGCGGGTGTTGTTATTTCAGCAAGGGCACTTTCAGCCGCATCTTTTGCGGCAACCGCATCTGCTACAGCTTGATTTAAAACTGTCAGATCCGCATCAGAGCCATCGTTACCAACTGGACCCTGAGGTCCGGGAATAATGCTATCCGCTCCAGGGTCTCCTTTCAGAGAGGCGATGAATTCTACACTTGTTCCTATATTCCCAGCATTTAACCA
>PJEL010005513.1_pt1 | contig 10210 bp, 7 predicted proteins | sample 1853271 | NCBI WGS metagenome assembly PJEL01 (sample SAMN08108733, study PRJNA415343) | Invertebrate metagenome, whole genome shotgun sequencing project. | host: Globobulimina | place: Sweden: Gullmar Fjord | collected 2015-08 | reverse complement strand
TCATTGGCTTAAAGTTATTCCCGCCTATGCCGAGAGCCTACTTTAACTTTAGCCACATCCCCTCAAGTGATCAGCATCCTTTTTTTATTTCTCATTCTATACGCAACCACAGGATGTCTGGATAGTATTTATCACTAAGAGACATAGTAAATTCAAAAGACTAATATCATCTTCAACTGTTTTCAAACTGAACATATCTCCACTATATCCTCTCCCCTACCCCGCCTAGGATATTAATTTCATTTAGTGGATTAATTTTAATCAAACAAAACTAAAGTTATACACCGTAGTACCGATAAGCTAGGCATAGCCTTAGGGCAATATATCAGTTTAGTAGCACAAGAAAAGGATTATTAAATAATGCTACATAGTTTTAGAAAACAAATTAACCACGGAAATGCAAGAGCAGACTGCTGGACTTATATTAATTTATACAAAGGGAGACTATCTCGAATTCGCTATTAAGGTAATATGAAGTGTTGTACAATTGCATATAAGTACATAAACCATTTTCAAAGGAGGAACAAACAAATGAAAAAAGTATTAATTGTAAGTTTAGTCGTACTATCAATCTTCGCGTTCGCGATCAGCGCAATAGCCTCTGAGCTGCTGCTACCCGGTTCGACCACGGTACAGAAGAGAATACTAGAGCCTGCCAAAGATGAGATCAAGGCCGCTACAGGAATTGATGTCAAAATTCGCGGCATCAACTCTGGGAAAGGTTTTGCAGAGCTTACAGCTGGAAAGAGCGTTGCTTCAATATCTTCAAACCCGCTAAAAGCTCTTCTTGAGAAAGCAGGCCTTCCGGATGACGGCACATATAAAGAACATATAATTGTAGAAGACAGAATAGTACCTATCGTACATAAGTCTAATCCTGTATCGGAGCTTACGTGGGAACAGCTTTCAGACATTAACACCGGAAAGGTCACTAACTGGAAAGAAGTCGGTGGTGCGGACCAGAAAATAATCGTTGTTACTTCACAGCCTACCGCGGCTACAAGAATAGTTTTTCAGAAAAAAGTAATGAAAAAAGCACCGTATAAAAAGGGCGTAAGAGAAGTTAAGTCCACCAGGCAGGAAGTAGGTCTTGTAGGAAAATTTAAAGGCGGTATTGGCGCCGTGTCAGAAGGTTTTGTTGCATTGAACCCCGGCAAAGTCAAGGTTATCAAATCAAAAGAGATATCCAGACCTCTCAGCATTATAACCAAAGGCGAAGCTTCCGGCGATGTCAAAAAGTTATACGACTACTTACTGACACCTGAAGCAGCGAAACATTTTAAATAATATCGTGCGAAACACAGGGGCCGAACAATGACAAAGAAAAAGCTGAATTTGACTGCAAAAACACTTTGGATACCTGTTGCAATAATAGTAATCAATTACGTGATAATTGCCGCTCTCTTCTCAAATCTCATATCCAGCAACTCCAGGGCAGTTCTAAATAATGAATTGTCCGCGCTTATAGAGGAGGCACGCAAACAGGTTAAAACAGGACTTTCGCTTGTAAACTCATCCCAGTTACCCGGAGATGCGTTTCTTGGACTTGAAGGTGGAGACAATGAACTCGCGAATGATCTTGCGAAACAGACAGAACCGCTTGGGCTTGATGATCTTTTCATTACTGACTTGAGCGGCAATTTCTTATATTCCAATAGTGATCCTAATGCAGAAGAATACAATTCAAAGTTCGGCCCCGAATTTCGGGCAATTCTCAACAGCGCAGAAAAAAACACGAGGTCTTCAAATGTTTTGTATCACAATAATCATGTGATTTCGTATGCTCCGATTATTGATGTAGAAACCCCGCAAGGCTTTCTTGTGTTTGCAGTCGACATTCCGGAGAACCTTACAGCGCTGGCCGACTCAGTTATGAACACCGACTCCGCTTCTGCCGAAAATAAAGTTGTAATCACGATCTCAGAACATCTGAGTAGTGTATACAACAAGGCCATTTCAGATTCACAGAGTCTCTACAATAAAATGCTGTTAACTATGCTCGTAATCTTGATACCTACTCTTATACTCATTATCCTCGTACTAGGAAACAGTGCCCGTAAAATAGTCCGCAGAATTCAAAGGCTGCTCGATGCATTTAATAAGCAAGCCGAAGGAGATCTCACGCAGGAAGTATATGCAGCATCCTCTGATGAAATCGCCCAGCTCTCTACAACATTTACTCAGACAAACAGAAAGCTAAATGATATGGTAAGCAGGATTGCTATTAATGCCGAGAAAGTAGCAGATTCATCAACTCAACTTTCGGAAACCGCAAACAATATATCCTCTGATGCAAATGACCAAAAAGAAAAGACCAATGTTGTAGCCAGAGCAATGGAGCAGTTAAGCATAACATTCCTCGAAGTCTCAAGAAACACCAGCAGCGCCTCCACGTCTGCAAATGAAGCAAACGAGCTGGCAATAAGTGGCGGTGAGGTAGTAGTAAAAGCTGTTAAAGGTATGAACAAGATTGCTGATTCAGTTAAGGACTCATCTGCGACGGTTGAAGCACTTGGGAAGAGATCCGAACAGATCGGAGAGATAATTGAAGTAATAAATGATATTGCCGGCCAGACTAATCTCCTGGCCTTAAACGCTGCTATTGAAGCCGCCCGTGCAGGGGAACAGGGAAGAGGATTCGCTGTGGTAGCGGATGAAGTAAGGAAATTAGCAGAGAGAACTACGTCGGCCACAAATGAAATAGCTGACATGATAAAGGGTATTCAAGACGATACGGGCAAGGCTGTAGAATCTATGCATGCAGGAACCAGTGAGGTAGAGGAAGGAGTAAGATTATCCAGCGAAGCAGGTGAAGCGCTAGAGAAAATCGTAGATTCCGTACAAAACGTAACGGAGATGATACTACAGATTTCCGCAGCAGTTGAGGAGCAGTCAAGCGCTTCAGATCAAATCATTGAAAGTATATGTGATGTGGCCACTATAACCAATAAAAACACAGATAATGCCCAAGCTTCCTCTGAATCCATTTTAGATCTAACCTCAAGGGCCTCAGAATTGCATGAACTGGTGAACGAATTCAAGCTAAATAAAAGTCATGAAGAGATATCCAGTGATGTGGGACTAAAACCTGAACCGAGTCAGGAAATTGAGCATATCTAGTCTTATAATGAATTAGTAGTCACCAAAAGCATAGTTATCAAACCAATTAGAGGGCAAGTGCCTCACTGATAATAGCAAACCCCTTATCATTCCAACAATTCACAATTTTTCATCTTTCCACATTTTCCATAATTTTATTAACTTATTCAATAAACATTCTAAAGTTTTATTGCAGAAAGCCGATATGTAACTAAGGGATTCCCTTACGCTTTTAGGGAACTTAAATAACATGATAGAAATTATGCATATAATCCATAACATTATCCCAATAAGGAGTTAGCTCACATGAAATTAAGGATTAGACTAAAGGCAAAAACTTTCTGGATACCGCTATCAGTTATACTTTCAACTTTCCTGATTATGGGCGTCGCATTCCTTCAGCTAACTCTCTCTGGATCAAAGAAAAACGAAACTCTTGAACTTAGCAAGCTTGTAACAGATGTAACTAAGCAATTAACCTCAGGGCTACTACTGGTTACATCAACGCAGGGACCAGCTGATGCCATACTTGCGCTTGAAGGAGATGACAATGAGATCGCGAGAGACATTATTAAACAGGTAAATGCAATTGGTCTTGACGGCGCATATTTCACCGATCTCTCTGGTAATTTACTTTTCCCTAAAGAAACAGCTCTACCTAATGATCTAATCTCTGTACTCAGCAAAGCCGCTAATAACACAAATTCTGCTGCAGTCTCGTACAACGGGCAAAGTATTTATGGATATGCACCAATTATAGACGTTGAAACTTTTAAAGGCTTTCTTGTGTTTGAGGTGAAAGTCCCGGGGGAACTGACGGATATCGCGCAATCGGTCCTGTCTAAGAATTCTGGTGCCAATGATAATAACGGTGGGGAGCAGAAGGACTATTCCTTATCGCAGGAGCTAAAGAGTTTTTATGATATATCAAAAAGCAAGACAAGCACATTCATTAAACAAACCTTCCTTGTTAATTCCGCAATATTGACACCTATTCTGATATTAATCATTTCCATACTGTTGACAACATCCCGAAATATTATAGTCCCTGTAAAAAAGCTGCTCGATGCATTCAGAAAACAGGCCCAGGGGGATCTCACACAGCAGGTAGATGTGAAATCCAAAGATGAGATTGCTGAACTAATAAATACATTTAATGAAACAAATCATAAACTAAACGATATGATGAATAATATTTCTGTTAGTTCAGAAAGTGTAGCTTCTTCTGCCTCACAATTATCCAGCACCTCTCAGCATATTTCCGATAATGCGAAAATTCAATCTGACAAAACTACTCAGACCGCTACAGCACTTGAAGAGCTCAACGCTTCATTTGTAGATGTGGCAAAAAATACAGCAAGCGCTGCTGACTCAGCAAGGGATGCAGCCGAACTTGCTCAGCATGGAGGAAAGGAAGTAGCTGAAACTGCAGTTGGCATTAACCGAGTAGCAGCCGCAGTTAAAGAATCCGCAAATACAATTGAGGCACTGGGTACGAGGTCTGAGCAGATCGGTGAGATCATAAAGGTAATCAACGACATTGCAGGCCAGACAAACCTCCTTGCCTTAAATGCGGCAATTGAGGCGGCGCGTGCAGGGGAGCAGGGAAGAGGTTTTGCTGTCGTTGCCGACGAAGTAAGAAAACTTGCAGAACGAACCGCCACAGCCACTCATGAAATTGGTGACATGATAAAAGGCATTCAGGAAGACACTCACAAGGCAGTTGAATCAATGCATGCCGGCACTGAAGAGGTAGAGGCAGGTGTTGCCCTTGCTAATCAAGCTGGAGCCTCCCTGGAGCAAATTGTATCAGCAGTTCAAAATGTAACTAGCATGGTAACTCAGATTGCAACCTCAGCCGAAGAACAATCCGCCACGGGTGAAGAAATAGCTTTAAACCTTGAATCGGTAGCAGACATAACCAAGCAGACTGCGGAGGCAGTACAGAATTCATCGGAGTCAACACATGACCTGGATAATCTTGCCACGGAGCTGCAGCATATGATCAGCGGCTTTCAACTCAACAGCAACGGCAAGTCGAAGGATATCTCTTCGCAACATACCATAGAAAAAGTTAATATTGCTTCTAAAATTGAATAAGACGTGCTAAGTATTCAGTGGGAATCAGTATTCAAAAAGCAACACTGCTCAGTTTAAGGTCAATTTCTTCAAACACTCTATATTAGTACTATATGCACGTCCATTACATTCGTACCGGTGGGGCCAGTTATAACAAGTGAATTAATCTTTTTAAAGAAATTGTAGGAGTCATTGTTATCAAGATATTCCTGAGGATTAATTCCAAGAGCTTTTGCTTTTCCAATTGTCTGCCCGTCAACGACTGCACCTGCAGCATCAGTCGGTCCGTCTGTGCCATCTGTTCCTGCTGACAACATTGTGACACCTTCGACACCCTCAATCTCCATTGCAAACCTTAACGCAAGCTCGGTGTTCCGACCGCCCTTCCCCTTACCCTTCACTATAACTGTAGGTTCACCGCCAGAAATAAGACAGGTCTTTTTCCCATCTTGTGACACGCTTAACTCTTCACGGGTTTTACCTGCCAACCATTTAGCGACTCCTTCAACATCCCCCTCAACCTCTGTCGAAAGCACCTGTGTTTCAAAGCCAAGTTCTGAAGCTTTCTTCCGAGCAGCTTCAATTGCGATTTGATTGCTTCCGACTATTAAATTCTGCACATTCTCAAATACAGGATTACCTTTTTTAGGGGTATCAGGGACAGAGCCTTCCACGCCGCGCTTGAACAGTTCCATTACACTTGTAGGCGTTTTTTCTGCCAGGCCATAATTATTCACAACATCCAGTGCATCCTGGTATGTAGACGAATCAGGAGCTGTTGGCCCTGAAGCTATTACATCAAGCTTATCTCCAATCACATCAGATATCATAAGACTAATGATTTCCGCAGGATGTGCGATCTCTGCAAGCCTGCCACCTTTTACTTTCGACAAATGTTTTCTTAACGAGTTCAATTCAGTGATATCTGCCCCCGCCTTCAAAAGCAGGTCTGTAATCAACTGCTTCTCCTGAAGCGTTATACCTTCATGAGGCGATACAAATAATGCTGATCCTCCCCCCGATATAAGACAAATCACAAGAGTGCCTTTATCCGCGCTCTTTAAGAGTTTAATGATCTCTTCAGTTGCCATGATCCCTTTCTCATCAGGAACAGGATGAGCGGCCTCATAAACTTTAATCTTCTTCAGCTCAGATGAATGGTTCTTTTTTGAATGCCCATATTTCGTCACAACAATCCCACCTGAAATCAGCTCTGTATCAATGGACTCTTCCAGCGCTACCGCCATTTGATAAGATGCCTTACCAAAACCTACAACCAGCAATTTCCTAAAATTCTTCAGTGCGTAATATGAAAGTATCTTGTCTTCATAGCCTTTTACCAAAGACTCAGGATTGACACTACATAGGGCTGCAGCGAATATTTTTTTAATCATTTTCCTTAATTCCATATCTTATTTATACCCATGTTTTTCTTGACCATTTAATTTGTAACATTTATACTTGTTTTTATGCAATTTGCCATAGTTAGGTATACACAATGCATTAAGAGAAAGGTTCAACATGTCTGACTTTCATCAAGGTGGAGTTTTACCAACATTTCATAAGCTCGGCGAATCTAATCTCGAGAAGATAGAATCTGAACTATCTGCATACTCCAGGGAGCGTCCGATTGCTCTTGTTCTCCCATCCCTTTATTCAGAACTCAAAGGCAACGCATTAAGGGGCATAATAAATGAACTGAAGGATGTCAAATATCTTAATGAAGTTATTGTAACGCTTGGACCATGCAGCAGGGAGGAATTTGACAATGCCAAAAAGTTCTTCTCTGTACTCCCCCAGCCCACAAAACTAATTTGGAACAATGGCGACAGACTGAGTGAAGTATATAAAACAATGGCCGCAGCCGGCCTCCAATTGGGAGATGTCGGAAAAGGTCAGTCAGCCTGGATTGCATACGGCTACATCATTGCACAAAAACATATCAGCGTTATTGCACTGCATGACTGCGATATCGTGACATATAGCAGGGATATGCTCGCGCGTTTATGTTATCCCGTAGCAAGCCCTATCCTCGAGTATGAATTCTGTAAAGGGTACTACAGCCGTGTTACAGATAGGATGCACGGAAGAGTAACCAGACTGCTCGTCTCTCCCTTGCTGAGTTCACTCAAGAAGATCCTCGGGGCCATACCGCTGCTCGAATTTCTGGACAGCTTCAGATACCCACTTGCGGGTGAGTTCTCTATGGATATTGATCTCGCCCGTGTAAACAAGATACCTGGCGACTGGGGACTTGAGGTCGGGGTACTGGCTGAAGTGTACAGAAACTGTTCCGTAAGAAGAATATGCCAGGTGGACATTGCAGATAACTATGAGCATAAGCATCAGGCACTTTCCCAGAACGATGCCTCACAGGGTCTTCTTAAGATGTGTATTGATATAAGCAAGTCCATCTTCAGAACACTTGCTTCCGAGGGGATAGTCTTTTCAGCAGGCGTATTTAGAACATTAGTTGCCACATATGTCAGGACAGCACAGGACATGGTAAAGCGCTATGAAGACGATGCCGCGATCAACGGGCTTGAATTCGACAGACATGAAGAAAGCCTTGCCGTGGAAGCCTTCACTGATGGCATCAAAATCGCTTCCGAGATAATCATGAAAGATCCCTTGGGAGTTCCGCTCATATCGAGCTGGGACAGGGTAGAATCTGCACTGCCCCAGATACTTGAGATGGTAAAAAATGCAGTAGATGATGACAATAATTAATATGGGCATATCAACGTCTGTAACTTATATCACAATATAAATATGCAGTTTCTGCAATCATAATAATAGTAGTCATGGGAGGAACAGTATGGGTTTCTGGGACAAAATACAGGAAGATGTTAAAAACAACCTAAAAGAAGGCCTCGAAATTTTCAAAGAAGGCAGCTCAGTATTCACAGAAAAGCTCGAAGAATTCACAGAGGGTGGAAAGAAAAAGTACAAAGAATTCAATATTAACATGAAGGTCCAGGAGGAGTTTGCAAAACTTGGAGGTGAAATTTACGATCTCATCGCTTCAGGCGCAAAAAATCCCCTTGGAGACAAAAAGGTTGTCTCTATAATAAGTGCCATAAACAAGCTTGAAAACAAGATAGACAAACTTGATGCTAATCAAGCTGTTGCGGCTGCGAAGACCACATCAAAAAAGAAAACTACAGTTAAAAAGAAAACAGCCGTAATAAAGAAGACAGTAACTAAAAAGAAAACAACTGTAAAAAAGAAGACTGCGGCCAAGAAAAAGACTGCAGCAAAAAAGAAGACTACAACAAAAAAGACGGCTACAGTTGAACAGTCTGCAACAGCCGAGCAGAAAGGGAAGAACGAAACTTCATAATGAAACGTCTATCACTTATATTATTAGTAATCGCACTGCTGCCTTTCATTTTCTCAGGAAACAGCTCAATTGAACCTGCTAGTGCCAAAGCCGGCATTTCCAATGAAACCTTACCTGAAACCGAAGCTGAATCGATACAGGATAGTAATTCACGTACTATTGCAGGGATAGTTCAGTCCAGTGAAACGCTCGACTCGATCTTCAGGAAACACAAGCTAAAACGGGCAGAGATGTCTAAGATATACCATACTTCAAAGAAGCAGTTCAATCTGTCTAAAATATCAGTAGGCAGCGTATATTCCATTGGTTTAGATAAAGAAGAAAACACTATCCATAGCCTGCAGTTTGGAATTGATGACGATTCCTTTCTCAATGTAGTACGCGGCCCCGAGGGTTATGAATCAGAAAAAGTAAATATTGATTATGAAACACGTATTGGGTCCTTTTACCTGGACATAAAAAACAGTCTAGCCTCATCAATGCCTGGAACACACAAAGAATACAGCAGACTTGCCCTTGCGCTATCTGATATATATGCCTGGGACATAGATTTTTCAAATGATATCAAAACCGGCGATTCAGTCAAAATAATCGTAGAGGAGTTGTGGGTAGGAGAAGCATTCAAAGGGTTCGGTGACATCCTGGCCGCCGAGTTCATCAATAATGGCAAAATCCATAAAGCATACAGATTTGATGGAGACGGCTATGCTGGCTACTATGACAGTAAAGGGAAGTCCCTGAAAAAAGCACTCCTGAGGTCTCCGTTAAAATTCAAGTACATCAGTTCGCGTTTCAGCACAAGACGCCTTCATCCCAAACTGAAAATCTACAGACCACACCTTGGAGTTGATTATGCTGCCGCAACCGGAACTCCTGTCTCATCTGCAGGCAGTGGAAAAATATTATTTGCCGGAAGGAAGGGGCAGATGGGTAAGATGGTGAAAATCAAACACCCGGGAGGTTACGTAACATATTATGGACACCTCTCTAAAATCCCTCGGAACATAAAGAGAGGGACAACGGTCTCCCAGGATGACATCATCGGCTACGTCGGCTCAACCGGACTTGCTACCGGCCCACATCTCGATTACAGGATTAAGGTGAACGGCAAATTTGTTGATCCTCTGAAAATCAAGCTCCCAAGAGGCTCTTCAGTTCCTAAAATATTATTCGCTGAATTCAAAGACATCGTCAGCAGCTTCAATATTAGACTTGCATCGTTGGCCAGACCAGTTATTGCACTTACAGAGAAAAAGAACAAGACTTCAGGATAGCGATACGCATTGCTTCATTATTATTCTTTTAACGTATAACGAGCAGTTCGTGGCCTTCAACTATTCAAATGAAAGATTACATTACTAATCTTGCTAGCATCTTCGAGTCACCCGCTGTAACTGCTGCGCTAATATTCCTTATCTATATCATCCTGGCAAAAATTGCAGATGTCTTCACTGACAAAGTCATCAGACGTCTAACAAGGTTCACAAAAACCGTACTGGATGACAGGATTATAGACCTTCTGCACCGTCCTGTTTTTTTCACGGTGATAATATTTGGCGCTGTCCACGCTCTGGCAACTGTTAACCTGCCGGACAAATATATTTATTATTCAAACGGTACGCTCTTTTCCCTACTTGCACTGCTATGGTGCATATGCATCATAAAAGTTAGCTCCTCAATAATTGAAAA
>PJEL010005512.1_pt1 | contig 10211 bp, 8 predicted proteins | sample 1853271 | NCBI WGS metagenome assembly PJEL01 (sample SAMN08108733, study PRJNA415343) | Invertebrate metagenome, whole genome shotgun sequencing project. | host: Globobulimina | place: Sweden: Gullmar Fjord | collected 2015-08 | reverse complement strand
AAGAAGTTGGGCACGTTTTGGGGTCTTTTCTCGATAGAGGAGGTTGCGGACATGAGCTTAGGAATCTCTATTGGGGGCTTGTTGATGGTGGGTTGAGGACGGGGACTACAAAATCGGCGGCATTCTATTCCAGTGGATTGGAAGAGTGAGGGTGCCACGCAAAAAGATGGGTTGATTTTTTAGGCGCTGCGAGTGCCTGCGATGGCGAAGAGTTCTGGGCCTTTGCCGCCTCTGGATGAGGTGAGGATGCGGGTGCGGATGTCGGTGAGGCCTGCTGCTTGGAGCCATTGGGTCATGATTTCGGGGTTGAAGCCGAGATGTTGATGACCCATGCGACGGTGGTATTCCTCGCGGTCGTGTTCGATCATATCGACGATGAGGAGTCGGCCGGTCTTGGGTTTGACGGTTTGGACGAGTTGGTGGAGGGCAGTGACGGGGTCGATGACGTGGTGGAGGACGAGGGAGACGCAGCAGGCATCCAAGGTGCCTGCCTCGAAGGGGAGGTCTAGGAGTTCGGCGCAATGGAAGCGAACGTTGCGGGCGGTTTTGAGTCTTTTGCGTGCTGCTGAGAGCATGGATTTTGAGTTGTCGACGGCGTGGATGAGTTTGACGAGTGGGGCGAGCCGTTCTGAGAGTTCGCCGGTGCCGCAACCGATGTCGGCGACTGTCCAAGATGGTGGAATGAGTGAGAGGAGCGCTTCATCGGAGAAGATGTCACCAAACATCTCGCGGCGAATGGTGTCCCACTCGCCCCCCAATTGGCCGAAGTAGCTCTTGGTGTCGGTTTGACGTGAGGCGATGACATCTTGGAGGCGATTGGCATCTTGGCGGACTTGGGGGGTGTCACCCATTTGCTGACAGACGAGATCCCAGAGGCCTGCGGTTTCGGCGGTCATGAGTTCACGACTGAGCCAATAGCGTGCGGCGGTGCCTTCTGATCTTCGTGAGACCCAACCACCTTCAAGGAGTACTTTGAGATGACGGCTGACGGTGGATTGTGCCATTTGCATGATGGCGGAGAGTTCGCCGACGCTGAGTTCTTCGTTTTCGAGGAGGCGGAGGAGGCGCAAGCGTGAGAGTTCACTGAGGACGCCGAGGCGTTCGGTGATGGATGATTCGAGTTTTTGACTGCGGTGCGGGGTCACGCTTGTGGGCTTGCACTTAAGAAACAGAGCGTCATGTGTTAATTAGCCTTCTGCGCCATCAGGTGGAAGCGCGAGGGTTGGCCCTAGCACCGACTCATATACGCTGAGGCGGCGGATGACTTCTTCGTTGGTGGGGTCGATGCCATAGGCTTGACGGAGGCGCTGTACGGCGCTGTCGGTACGGCCGATTTGTTCGTAGAGCGCTGCGAGTTTGACGTATGGTTCTACGGATGTTCCGCCGAGTAATTGACAGTCTACCCGGTAGGCGGTTTCAGCGGAGTCGGGATCGTTGAAGCGTGCTGCGTAATCTCCCCAACGGATGTAGTCGCGGGGTTGACCGTTGAGGTCGACGCGATCTTTGAGGAGAGCAAAGAGGGCCTCGGGGTCGTTGTCCAGGGCGATTGATTCAGCAAGGTAGCCGGCGATTTCGTAGGGCTTTTCGACGCCGATCCAGGCTTGGGCGTAGGCAACGGTGAAGTGGGTGCGGGCGCGTTGGTATTGCTGTGTTTTGAGGTAGCATTTGCCTAGCCAAATGTTGGCTTCGGGGTCTTCGGGTTTGCGTTCGATGAGTTGGGTGTAGTAGTCGATCGCGAGATCGTATTCAGCGCGGATATAGGCGCGTTGACCTTGATCTCTGAGCGAGGGGTTCGAGGTTTTGGTTGCGCAGCCAACGTTGGCGACGGATATGGTTGCGAGGAGTGTTAGTACTCCGGTCATTTTGATAGTCCATCCACACCACCTTGAGTTCATCTTGAGGCTCCTCATCTCTGCCATCTGCGTGGGCTGGCTGCCCGCGAAAGTCGGTCAGGGGGATCGATAATTGGGGTCAATCCCATCATATCCTGTTGTGGGGTTGAGTTCCGGTGAATGTGAGTAATCTGTTGTGGGATTGACGTGTGTTATGATTGAGGTGTTGTTGAGCACGAGATGTCTGCAGATCCGGGATCTAGGATAATAAGTGATGAGTCGAGGACCTTTGCCAGATTGGAGTGGGCTGTGTTTGCCGTTTGCGGTGCTGCGTCATGAGTTGCCGGACGGTTCATTTCATTTTGATTGGTTGTTCGGATTGGAAAAACCTGCCCGGACGAAGTTGGTTACCTTTTGCTCGAAAGTGAATCCGGAAGAGATGACGGAGTGCGATATTATTGATCTGGAGCGGATTGCTGATCATCGGATCAGGTATTTGACTTATGAGGGGGTGGTGAGTGGAGGGCGCGGTGAGGTTAGGCGTTGTGGGAGTGGTGTTTACGAGATTGATCGGCAGGATTGGAATAATGCTGGAGGATGGGACGGGAAGGCGTTTGATGTGGTGATTCGGGTGCGGATGCAATTCGACGAGCATGGTGATGGGTTGGTGCAGGATTGGGTGTTGGATGGAGGGGCGCGGACGGGGTCGTTGCTTTTGATTAGTGGCGGATGATTGCCCGGACCCGCTTGTGATTCAGGGCTGAGGATGGCATAGGGTCAAATTATCGAGGATTCGAGCCGATATCGTCGATAGGAGAGATGAAAAGGGCTTTCCGCCCCCCAATCGTGAACAAATTACTTGCGGCAGGTGGTTCTTTGTGGTACAACTAATAGATAACGAAGGTTCTCATTTGATGGCATTCGCTTTTCGATGAGAACTGGTTTTCTGGATGGAGTGTATTTTCTAGGCTGATTCAGCGCCCCCTTTTGAGCCACTTGCTGCGCCGCATGAGGAGTTTCAAATGCCCGACACGACTTCGAATCCTTCCCCGCCCAAGATCCATTTTAATGACCCTCCGCCGCTGGGCCAGAGTGGGAACGATGTGAATGCGCCGAAACCAGTTGGTAATGGCGATCCTGCGCCCGCGATTAGTGCTGCGGGTAGTTCCAAGATTCGGACTTTTGGTGGCAAGGCGGATCATGTTGAGAAGTGGATGCGTGAGCCGAACACGACGGGGAAGGGCGCTACCCATGTGCGAACTTTTCATAGTAAATTGAATAATGAATCTCTGGTTTATATGGATGAGCAGATTAATGAGTGGTTGGCGAAGCATCCGGAGGTTGATGTGAAGTTTGTGAGTTCGACGGTTGGGATGTTTGCGGGTAAAGTGAAGGAAGCTGCGCTGCTTTGCCAGGTCTGGGTATAACGGCCAGCGGCCGAGTACAATATTGATTCCAAGCTATGGAAGTGGTCCAAGGTTTTAGAGCCTTGGATTTTTTTTGTGATATGGGTGGCAAGGCAGGGTGCAGGTTTGGTTGATGGCGATTCTTGCACGGTATTTTGGCAATGAACCGATATGAGCATTGAGCCAAGGTCGAATGCCATGAAGCTTCGGTTCGGCCTTTTGGTTGTGGTAACTGAGGTGCCTTGCAGATGTGTGGAATTCTTGGGATTGTTGCCGGAGGGGGTGAGCGACCGGGTGTTGAGCTGCCGGTCTTTTTGGGGATGCGCGATTTGATGGCTAATCGTGGGCCTGATGCGGTGGGACAGGTGGCGCATGAAAATGTTTTGTTTGGACATCGGTTGTTGGCAGTGATTGATCCGGGGCATGGCGCACAGCCGATGTGGTCGGATGATCGGCGGTATTTGTTGGTGTATAATGGGGAACTTTATAATGATGCGGAGGTGCGGGAGGAATTGCGGGCGGCGGATCCGGGGTTGAGGTTCGATTCGAATTGCGATACGGAGACGGTTTTGCGGGCGTTTGCTGCTTGGGGCGATGATTGCGTGAAACGGTTGCGGGGGATGTTTGGTTTTGGGATTTATGATTTTAAGGAGGAATGTTTGACGTTGGCGCGGGATCCATTGGGGATCAAGCCGGTGTATTTTTCTTCGGTAGGTGAGGAGTTTCTTTTTGCGAGTCATTTGCCCTCGATTTTGGCGCATCCGGAGTTGGCGGTGCAGCCGAATATGGCTGCGGTTTCTGCTTATATGACGACGTTGCGGACGACGACGGGGCATCAGACGCTTTTTGAGGGTGTGTATACGTTGCGGCCAGGCGAGATGGCGCGGATTGATTTTGGTAAGGGGGCTGAGGGGGCAATGAAGATTGAGACCTATTGGGATGATCGTGGCGCGGGGAAGGTTGATGGGCGATCGTTTAAGGAGACTGCCAAGGCGCTGCGGGCGGCGGTGACTGATTCGGTGAGCAGGCATTTGCGGAGCGATGTGCCGATTTGTATTTTGCTTTCGGGTGGGTTGGATAGTGCGATTATTGGCACGGTGGCGAAAGAGATTGGAGCTACGCAGGCGTTACGGACATGGTGTGCGGGTGATGAGGATGATGTGGGTGAGGATCGAAAGTATGCGAAGTTGATGGCGGAGGTTTTGCATGCTGATCATCATGATGTGGTGGTTGATCGGTTGCAGTTTCACCAGCATTGGCAGCTTTTGGTAGAGGAGACGGGGTTGCCGTTGAGTACGCCGAATGAGACGGCGATTCATGCGGTGGCTTTGGCTTTGAAGGAGCATGCCACGGTTGCGTTATCTGGTGAGGGTGCGGATGAATTGTTTGGGGGTTATGCATTGCCTCTGCTATCGGGGATTGATCAGTTGCGTGTGGGCGGAGGTCGAGAGGGTTGGCCTGGTGGGCCTGCTGGGGAGATGCGGTATTTGGCGGAATTGGAGGCGCAGTATGGGACGACGGAATTGGGTACAGGGGCGGAGCATTATTTTCGGTGTAATTCGTGGATTCACCCGGCGTCAAAATCGAATGTCTTTAAGGAGGGTGATTTTGAGGCGGTGGAGAGTGATGCTCTTTTGTTGAATGAGATTATTGGGCAGTTTGAGGAGGGTGAGGGTGGAGAGGATGGTGGTACAGCTGAGCGGTTGTTGCGGATTCAGCGAAGGGTTAATTTGACGGGATTGTTGAGGCGATTGGATACGGCGATGATGGCGGCGCAGGTGGAGGGGCGGACGCCGTTTGCGGATGTGCGGATGGCAGAGTTGGCGGGGACGATCCCGTTTGATTATAAAATCAAGATTGAGGCACCGGAAGATGGTGGTTGGTCGAGCGCTGCGGTGACGGTGGGTGAGAAGCGGGTGATTACGAAGGCGATCTTGCGGGAGGCTTTTGGAGCGGATATTCCGGAAGAAATTTTGAATCGACCGAAGGCTTCCTTTCCGCTGCCATTTCAGAGTTGGATTGTGGATGCTGGTTCTACGATCCGAAATAGTGCTTTTTTGCAGGAATTGATTCAGGATGAGGTTCTTTTGGTGGTGGGTGAGGACCCTGCAACGCATTGGCAGATGGCTTGGCCGTTGGCGAATTTGGCAATTTGGGCTAAGCGTTGGTGGGGTTGATTGGAGGCGGGGGTTTTTCTACCGGTTTAGCCCCCAATTCGAGGGGTGGTTGTTTTGCCAATTGAGGGGTCTGGGGCTACGCTCCCCCCCAATTCCTGACCGGGAATAGGCTCACGTTAATTTGAAATTCAGTCCTTCTTCTTACACGGAAATGCTCCCCATGGCGACGCAAGGCACCGTTATTCAGGTCATCGGCTCTACCTTTGACGCTCAATTCCCCGTTGATGACATCCCGGAAATTTACAATGCCGTCAAGATTGAGGGCAATAACCGGGGTAACGAGATTAAGCTTGTGGGAGAGATTCAGCAGCACTTGGGTGGTGGGAAGGTTCGCGCCGTTGCGCTGGGCTCTACTGATGGTGTGAGCCGGGGGATGGATGTGGAGGATACGGGCTCGCCGGTGACGGTGCCGGTGGGTGAGGAGGTCTTGGGTCGAGTGTTCAATTTGCTGGGTGAGCCGGTTGACAAGATGGGGCCCGTGGAAGTGAAAGAGCGGCGTCCGATTCACCAGTCGCCACCTGAGTTCCATTCGCTTTCTGCGAAGACTGAGATTCTGGAGACGGGGATTAAGGTTGTGGATTTGCTCTGCCCGTTTGTGAAGGGTGGTAAGATTGGTTTGTTTGGTGGTGCGGGTGTGGGTAAGACGGTCATCATTCAGGAAATGATTGCTCGTGTGGCGAAGAATTTTGGTGGTTACTCGGTGTTTGCAGGTGTGGGCGAGCGTACTCGTGAGGGGAATGACCTTTGGCGTGAAATGGCGGAAGCTGCTTACACGGATGCTGAAGGTAACCAAGCGCGGGTGCTTGATAAGGTGGCGATGGTGTTTGGGCAGATGAATGAACCCCCGGGTGCGCGTTTGCGTGTTGCCCTTTCGGGGTTGACGATGTGCGAACAATTCCGTGATGAGTCGGGTAAAGAGACGCTGCTTTTTGTGGACAATATTTTCCGGTTTACGCAAGCGGGTTCTGAGGTTTCTGCGTTGCTTGGCCGGATGCCTTCAGCGGTGGGTTACCAACCTACGCTGGGTACGGAGATGGGTGAGTTGCAGGAGCGGATTACTTCGACGGATAAGGGTGCGATCACTTCGGTGCAGGCCATTTATGTGCCTGCGGATGACTTGACGGACCCAGCGCCGGCGACGGCGTTCTCGCACTTGGATGCGTTTGTGGTGTTGGAGCGTTCGATTGCTGAGAAGGGTATTTACCCGGCGATTGATCCGTTGGCTTCGACTTCGCGAATTCTGGACCCGAGTATTTTGGGTGAGCGGCATTACAACATTGCGAAGCAGGTGCAGACGATTCTGCAACGATATCGTGACTTGAAGGACATCATTGCGATTCTGGGTGTTGATGAGTTGGCGGAAGAGGATAAGTTGATTGTGGCGCGGGCGCGTAAGATCGAACGTTTCCTTTCGCAGCCGTTCCACGTTGCGGAGGTGTTTACCGGTCAGCCTGGTATTGACTCGCCGCTGGAAGAGTGCATGGATTCGTTTGAACGACTTTGTGCTGGTGAGGGTGATGATTTGCCTGAGGGTGCGTTTATGTATGTTGGTTCGCTGGCTGATGCTCGTGCGAAGGCTGAGCGGATGGCTGCGGAGTAAGTAAGCCAGGGCTGCAAAGAAGCAACAGATAGACCCCGAGCATCCTGTGTGATGTTCGGGGTTTTTGTTTTAGTGGACGTGGGGTCCCCCGCCTCGGAATGGGGGGCCTTGAGTGAATTGAGTGGGTTCAGGGGTCGCTTAGTTTGGTTGACTTAGCCTGCTGCTCTATTGGGAGTTGGGAATGAGTCGTCGGCCTCGAGTGCGGAGCGTGTGAATTGGACACCGATGCGATGGGTGCCGCCGCTGTCGGGTTCATAGACGCAGGAGACGACGCGACCTCTGGTCTCGTAGGAATTGCCCTCGCCGTTGACGGTGACCGCCAGTTTGGTGCCGACGTGGAGGTAGGACCGTGAGTAGAATGCCATACCGCCTTGCGAGAGGTCACTGGTTGTGACTTCAAGTTCTCGTTTATCGTGTTCTTCGAGGAGTCTGACAATGGCGGTTGTTTCCCATTGGGTGCGTTGGAATGAGCGGAGCTCGTCGTAGGGTGATGGTGGGACGGCTTTGTGTTCGGTGCTGGTGATGGTAGTGGTAGCCGGTGCCTTGCGAGTCTTGACCCACCAATCTTCGCCGATGATGATGGGTGATTCGATGAGCCCCAGGATTTCGTCCGCGGTGAGTTTCTTGCCTGGTTTTGCGACGATGGTTCCGGCGTCGTCCCAAATGGTCCCCGGGAGCGGATGTGATAGAAGGTACGCGATGGGGATTTGAACGGTGAGGTATTTGAGCTCGGTGGGGAGCTTAGTGCTCTCGTCGTTGTCGAATCCATCGGGTGCCGATACGTCAGCGGACTGGAGATCATTGAGGGGTTTGTTGGTGGAGATACCTCCACGACGTTGTAGCTGTCGACGTTGGAGGAGGGTGCTGATTTCTTGCAGCCATTGGCGGCAATGGGTTTCGCTGACTGGTATTTCGAGCCCGAGTCTTGAGCGCCCCTTTGAATGAGGCACGATGGAGCAGATTCGAGCGTTGCCAACGAATTTTGATTGTTCGAAGTGTCCGGCAATTGGTACGATTGACCCAATGGTAAATTCGGAAGCGGTGGTCACGGAGACCCCGTGAGGTGAAATATCAATGATGTCACAGAAGGGGTCGTTGGCGACGAGGAAACCGATCTTTGCTGCCACTGCGGGGACGCGGTATGATTTGCGTCTTTCGCTATGGACAAAGGCGCTGGTGATAGCAATTTCGTAGATTGGTTTGAGGGTGTTGATAACGGCGTTGAGGATGACCCCCTGAGCGCGAAGGTAGCGTTCGGTGCCGGGATCCTGGTAACTGACGCTAATGAGATCTTTGGGGGAAAGTGTGATGGGAGATTCGAAGAGCAAAGTGAGGCGATCTGCGCCGACATTTACAATGGTGGCGGAGAATGAGGGCGTGGAAGGGCCGGCATTACGTGCTTGGATGATGATTTGAGATTGTGCGAGCGTGGTTTCCAAATTCTCAAACCTAAGTGCAGTGGTTGCGGGTAATGGTTAGTGGAGCGCTGTCAATTGAAATATCGGAGCTTGATTCGGCCAATTCATGACTCGGCGCTGAAATCTGGCTGAACGAGACCTTGTGGGCCGAAACATGGTCCACTTGCCGGGTCGTTTCCGCTGTGGAGAGAAGGAGCCCGTATGTATTCTGATCGGCCCTGAACGGATAGGGATTGAAGGGCGGAGTGTAATGAAATTGGTAGGGCGTGGGGTCGTATGAATTGGGGTGGGTGGCAACTTTGAGTCAGGTTGGTTTTGGATGGTTTATGCGGATTGGGTAGATTGAGGATTGGAGATGGGACGAACCTATGAGGATGCGGATGTTATCTTTGATTCCGATGTGTTTGGCTGTATTTGGAGAGCTGCGTCGTTGTTGGGCCTGGGCAGGATTGGACAGTTGGTCCCAATGGGTAGTGAACCGGAGTGCGCCCAAGGCGGCTTACCCCGGGCACCCGTTGGATGCGCTAGTGATGATGGGATGGTTCACGAAAAAACCCACCCCCGGGAGAGGGTGGGCTCTGGTTGTGGTGGGCGGAGTTTATTTGTGGACTAGGCTTTTGCCATTTTTCTGAGGACGGTGTGGAGGATTCCGCCGTTGCGGTAGTATTCGACTTCTACGGGGGTGTCGATGCGGCAGGTGGTTTTGAATTGGATTTTGGTGCCGTCGGATTTGGTTGCGGTCACGTTGATATCTTGGCGTGGTTGGACGTTGTTGTCGATTTGGATGTCAAATGATTCGGTGCCGTCGAAGCCGAGGGAGTCTGCGGTTTGACCGTCTTGGTAAGTGAGGGGGAGGACGCCCATGCCGACGAGGTTTGAGCGATGGATGCGTTCGTAGGATTCTGCAATGACGGCTTTGACGCCGAGGAGGAAGGTGCCCTTGGCTGCCCAATCGCGGGAGGAGCCCATGCCGTAATCCTTGCCGGCGAGTACGACGAGGGGGGTGCCTGCTTTTTGATAGTTGGCGCTGGCATCGTAGATACTGGAGGGGTTGGCGTCCGCTGATTGGAGGGTTTCGTGTTGGGTGAAGTCGGTGGTGTAACCGCCTTCGGTGTTGGGGGCGAGTTGATTGCGAACACGGATGTTGGCGAAGGTTCCGCGGGTCATGACACGGTCGTTACCACGACGTGAGCCGAAGGAATTGAAGAGTGAGACGGGGACCTGATTGCCGACGAGGTATTGGCCTGCGGGTCCGTCTACTGGGATAGCGCCTGCGGGTGAGATATGGTCGGTGGTGACGGAGTCGGCGACTTTGATGAGACAGCGAGCGTTGTTGATGGCAGTGATGGGTGAGGGTTCGGTTGGCATATCGACGAAGAAGGGTGGTTCTTGGACGTAGGTTGATTTGTCATCCCAGCCGTAGATGGAGCCTGTGCCTGCGGCGATGGCTTGCCAGTCTCTTGAGCCGGCAAAGACGTCGGCGTATTCTGATTCGAATTGGGCGCGAGTAACGTTTGCCTCGACGCAGGCTGCGACTTCTTCGTTGGTGGGCCAGATATCTTTGAGGAAGACGTTTTTGCCGTCTTTGTCTTGCGCGATGGGATCGTTATTGAGGTCGATATCCATGGTGCCGGCTATTGCGTAGGCGACGACGAGGGGTGGGGATGCGAGGTAATTGGCACGGATGTCGGGACCGATGCGCCCCTCGAAGTTGCGGTTGCCTGAGAGGACGGAACAGGCCACGATGTCGGTTTCGTTGATGGCTTTTGATATTGGTT
>PJEL010005511.1_pt1 | contig 10211 bp, 8 predicted proteins | sample 1853271 | NCBI WGS metagenome assembly PJEL01 (sample SAMN08108733, study PRJNA415343) | Invertebrate metagenome, whole genome shotgun sequencing project. | host: Globobulimina | place: Sweden: Gullmar Fjord | collected 2015-08 | reverse complement strand
AGGAAGACACAGCATTACCTATTTGAAAAATATTAGCATAATTTAAGATTGAATTACAGTAATTATCGAAGATTTTATATATTAATAATACAAAAAAACCTTAACTTCATAACATTGGGGTCGCTCCTTAGCATGAACTGGCCCTGCCTGCACCCTTTACAGATAATGCTATTTTATACTTTTTATTTATAGCCTCATTAGATTTTACCACAGAAGATGTTTTTTTCTCTACCTTATTTATTGCAGTTTTTAATTGTTTAATTAAAGAACGAAATATAGTATCTAATTCTTTTTGCAATTTATAAGAGCTTTTTCCTTTCAATTTTTTCGTATAGTCACTGACTGATACATGAGGAGAAATACTGCAAAATACATGTATGTGGCCTTTTGATAAAACACCCTTTATTATTTTTACTCCCATTTCCTCAGATATCCGAGCTAATAGTTCTCTTGCACGAATTTGAACTGACAAAACCCTGTATCTATACTTTGTTATCCAAACTAAGTGATATCTATGATGATAAACCGTATGACTACCTCTTGTATAATTTTTCATATCGTAAATCTAATATTTACTTTTTTAATATGGAATTTAAGGACTGAAGTCAATTTCCCATCTGAAAGATGGGGGTTTTAACCAATTTTGGGACAATAAACATAACATTGATAACCAGGCAGTTAAGTATCATTTTAACTTCAATTTCAAATACAATCAGTATGCAATGCAATTTGAACCATAATATATAATACAAAATTTTATTCAAATATTAGAAAAATGGTATTATAATCTAGAGTTGCAAACTCCGGATAGCTTATTAGTATCCTAAATGTTGTATATTTAAATAGATCCGAAAAAATTATTAAATTGCGTGCTATGTATAGTTATAAAATTCGAATTTTCTTATGTTCAGCTATAGGTATCATCATTATAGGATGTTCGGCATTTTATTACAAGCTTAAGTCCTTTAATAAATGCTTTGAAAATTATGATTTTCCTGGTGCACAAAAAAACTTAGAAAAAAGCTTACGATCCAAAAAAGACAGGTTTTTGTATTTAGTCAATAGTGGCATTGTTTGTCATATGATGCGTGAGTACGATAAAAGCAATGGGTTTTTTGAAGAGGCTTTTAAACTAACTCAGACTAGCAATTCAAATATAGTATCTGATATATCTAAGGCTGTTTTAAATACTGAAGGTAATTATATTCCAGAAGAGCATGAAAAACTATATGTATACTATTACAAAATATTAAACTACATTCATCTAAATAATTTTAACGAAGCATTACATGAGTGCCGTCGCTTAGATCTGGCTTTAAGGTTGCTAAAGACAAAATACCATGGTAATAAGAACTATTTTACTAGAGATGCATATTTATATACTATAATGGGTATTGTATATCAGGCTGTAAAAGAGTATGATAAAGCCTTTTACTGTTATAGAAATGCTGTAGATGCATATAAAAAAGAATACTCGCCCTTATTTAATATAAAAATCCCAAAACAATTAAAATTAGACACATTAAATGCAGCGCTGAAAGCCGGATTTTATAGTAAATTCGAATATTTTGAAAAGCATTTTGATATAAAATTCGATAGTAGCAAGTACGATAAATACTGCGATGCAATATTTTTGTGGCACAATGGGTTTGCACCATTTAAAGATAGTATGAATATAATATTTGTCGCAAATCCTGCTGTAGGAGGAATAATACATTTTAAGAATACAGAATTAGGCCTCAATTTCGCTTTTCCTATTCCTCCAACAACAAATAAGGCTAGCTTGTCGGATACTATGATGTTTAAAATATCTTTCCCCAAGTATGTAGAAAAGGTTTCGTTATATCATGGAGCGCACATAGAATATGATAACAAAAAATTTCCTCTAGAGTTGGCTAATGATATAAATAAGATTTCTTTTAAAATTCTAAGGCAGCGTATGATATGGGAGCTAAGTAAAACTCTTATAAGTCTATTTTTAAAAAAAACTGGCGAACATTTGCTGAAAAAACATGTTCACACAGCTGCAGGCATTGCCTATGGGATTTTTAATTTAATAACCGAAAAATCTGATACTAGGTGTTGGTATACTCTGCCACATAGCATATATTATCGCCGGATGAAAGTTGCAGAGGGAGATAATAAAATGAATTTTGTGTTTTATAACAAAGAAAAAAGTATATATAAAACGCGAGCTCTTAATATTGTAGCAAAAAAGGGAATAACGAAATTTTATATATTTAACTCACTAACGTGAGATGATAATTAAGTAGTATATACCCAAAGGGTATCATTTTGAATAAACATAACATTGATAATCAGGCAGTTAAGCATTATTTTAACTTCATTTTCAAAGGTTATCAGTATAGTATTGAAAATAACCTTAAAAAAAGACCTGTCATCCTGAATGCAGCGAAGGATCTATTCTTCAAATATAGGGTGTATCGTCTAAAAAGAGATGTTTCGCATTGTTTAACATGATAATCGAAAAATATAGTGCAGCTTATGTTAACTAATACAATATAAATCATGAAAGTAGACCTTTCCAAAAAGATAAAAGAAAAGTTATTTGATATATATACTACGAGGATACTAAAAAAAAATGCTAGAAGAGTTGAGAATTTGGGTTTTAAAAATGCCGTTCAAATTGGAATCATTTACAAATATAATTCCAGTTTTCAGCACAATGTTATAAATTTTATAAAAAAACTAAAAAAGCATGGCTTAAAAGTAAAATCTATATGCTTTGTAGAAGAAGGGCAAAAAGATTTCAATTATCAGTGTCCCGCATTTTCTTATAAGGATATAAGTATGTTAGGTACGATACTAGATGCTGAGATAGAAAAATTTATTGGCACCGCATATGATTATCTTTTTTACATAGATTTTAATGCAAATTGTATTATAAGATACCTTATTGCCAAAAGTAAAGCTAAATGTAAAATAGGTTTCTATAACCAAGAATTTTCCTCTTTGCTAGATTTGATGGTGAACTTCAATGTCATAAAAAATACTATTCTAAACAAAAATGAAAGATTTGAAATTAATGATGACCTACAAAGTAAAGTTATGCTCTTAAACGAATTGATGAGATATGTAGAAACAATATAGGTAAATAAAGGAGACTATAGCAGCCTGGATATGAGCTCGTAAATCAAAAAAAATGGATTAATCGTAAACATTTTTTAAAATGGTTTTTGTTTGGATTATAAGATCTTTTTATAGTTTGTTTTTATGTTTTTAGATATGTGTAAGTTTATAAAGGATAAGTTTTTTATCATGCTTTTTTTTATTTCTTGTGGAAAAGATATGATTCCAAGCAAAAAGAGTTTATATAAAATAAGAAAGGATTCGCTTATAAAACTGCTCATGTACACGAAGCAGATTCAGGTAGAGATAAAATACAGATCAAGTTTTATATCAACGATGATAAAGATGCTAGGTTCCATTTAATAATCAACAAATGTAATAATGACTACAGAAATATAATATTCGATAACTGTGAATCATTACAAAACCTTGTTACAAAAGTGGGGGAAATTCTATCGGTACAACTTAGAATGAAATATAAAAAATCAAAAGAAGTACTTAATTTTATCACTAGCTACACTTTTTCTATACAAAATATGCTGCGAGAAATCGCATCGTTTCTTAATGTTAACAATGAGCAAATTTCTCGTGACGATAATGTTCAAGTGAAAGTTATAATAAGAAATTGGCTACCCAACTGTTAGATGTCTTATTCAACAGCGTATAAAAGATGATTTATGATATTACAAAACTAATTTTGCGAAGCAAAAAATATCGTTTGCAGGCTCTAGAGGGCGCCGGCCTAATGGTGACACCCATTTTGCAACTGTTGCAGTATCATAAACAACGACATTTTTATTAATTTCACCCATACAAGTATATCTACCCTATATCTACCTTATGTACAACTGGGTGATATCATCTTCCCTTCCTTCTGAAGCAGAAGTTTGGGGAAGCTGTATAATAATTTCTGTATAAGAATCTTTCCCTTGCTCAGATTCACACCATATATCTCCATATAAACTTGTTATAAGTTGCTTGGCAAAAGCTAATCCTATACCAGTATTGTTAGATTTACCAGTAGTATATAATAAATCAAATATTTTTACTTGTTTACCGGCTGGTATTCCTTTACCATTATCTTTTATATGTATTTCGTTATCCGATATCCATATATTTATTTTTGTTGCCATACCATGGCTATAGGCATTTCTCAATATATTTGAAATCACTAAAGTAAAAGCATTGATGGGTACTTTTGCATAAAAATTGTCTTTTAAGTTCAAGGTTATATTAGTTTTTTGCTCTTCTGTAAGAGGATGCTTCGTTATAGCCTTTTCTATTATAGATTTTATGGAGTATACTGTAGGTGAAGATACAGCGTTTTTACACTCTAAAAATATTTTCTCAAATGCTTTAACGATATTGGTTGTATTTTGGCCATGTCCTACGATTGTATCACTAGTTTCTGAGATGTATTTCATATCATCTTTACCAATAAAAAAACCTTGCGAATTGTCTTGATTTAGAGACTGTTGTTTTATTTTAGATAATTTATGTCTAATTATCTGTGAATAAGGTAACGTAAGCATTTGAGAATTTCTTATTTCATGACATAGTGACAATCCCATATTTATATTTTGATCGCCCCTAAGTAAGAAAAGGATTCTTTTTCTATACGCAAAGAGAAGACCTATAATTGTCGAAAATAGTAATTGATAAATAACATGATAGTTTACATCGAAACCCAAGGAAGATAAATTTAAGGGGCCAAATTGCCATTTATAGAAAAGTATAGCCAGTAAACTTCCTAAAGGATATAGTATTAAAAATGTCATACCATCTACCAGAAGTATCAAGAAAAAAATAGATATTCCCATATTTATAATCCAGCTTGTTGTTCCTCTTGTAATAAAAAACATTGTTACAGTAATAAACGGCAGGCAGTAGGTTAACGTAAGATGCCAAAATATTGGAAAGTATGGCTTAAAAAACTCTTTCCATTGACTTTTTACAATAAGTAATCCTGCCAGAGTACCTCCAATAAACCGTAAGCAAAAAATGATATTGAAATGTTCCTGATTGTTATGACTCCATAAAAAATATGGTACAGTAAAGTTTACACAGCAAAATATCCCAAATAAGATGTTGTTGGCACCATACTTTATAACAGCTCTTCTAGAGTGGTTATAAATATTTTTTGGAGTTGGAATGAATGTATAGAAATTTTCAAAGAAAGATTTTATATTGGGTTTCCAAAATTTTTCATTTTCTATAAGTTCATCTTCATTTTTTTTTACTAAGATAATTCCTCCATTAATAATAATATTGGATATTATAAATGTAGTTGCATTGGAAAAAATTGCTATAGTGATGCTAAAAGATTTAAAATCGTTATTAAGGTATTTATTTGATATAAAAAGTCCTAAAAATGCAGCCCCCACAGATATAAAAAAAGACTTATTGTCGACTTTAATTCCTATTATACCATATATTAAAGGAAACATAAGAATAGGAGTGGAAAATTTCATTCCCCAAAGAAGTATCTCAATAAGATCCATTTTATCACTTATAATAAGACTGCATATTAACATTGCTATTGCTCCAGTTAACACAGTTGCAAATTTTGTAATACATAGTTTAGTTTTATCTTTTAAATTATAAAATGGTTCGATCAAATCTCTAGTAATTAAAATACCTAAAGAATGTATAAAAGAATCTAATGTAGACATTATGACTGCTATTATACCAGAAAGCACAACACCTTTTATAATTGGGTTAGTGATGTAATGTTTTATTACGGAAGGTAATACATTATCTGAACAGATATTTGGTAACAATATGAAAGCACCCAACCCTATAAGTATTGACGTGCCACGTATCATGATATCTATAATAGAAGTTATAAAAAATGTTTGACGTATTTGTTGTTTATCACGAGCCATAAAAACACGCTGCATCAAAGGGGGGAGAGTTAACCACTCTGGCAAACAATATATAGTTAGTATTAGTGTTACCATATTATAGAATTTAGAGGGCGATAATACCATTGATTCTTTTTTTGAAATTTTTAAAAATAATTCTTTATATCCCCCTATTTTAGATAAGATTATGCTAGCAACTAAAGGAATTGCGATTATTAAAACCAAAAACTGTAACACATCTGTTATGGTAACAGCTTTAATACCACCTAAGACAGAATATATACATAAAATTACTCCACTTATTACTATAAAATAAATTGAATTTATCCCTGTAATAGATTGTAAAATTTTACCGAGTGTAACAAACTGCATACATATTATTGATATAGAAAGTAATGAAGAAGATATAGCTGCAATTATTTTTCCTTTTTTACCATATAATTTTTGCATTAAATCTCCTATTGTATAGCAATTTTTGAATTTTATTAAACGTGGACCTAGGAAGTAACCAAAAAATAAAGTCGATAAAGGAAACGATACCAATAAAAAAGACCTAATACCAATACTGTACCCTCTATTACAATGGCCAATAATAGAACCTGCACCCAAGTAGGTAGCTAAATAAGAAAGTGTTAACGTTACTGTACTAAATCTGCCTTTTCCAAAAACATATTCTTTAAAAGTTTTAATATTTCTACTTGCAACTAGGCCAAATATAAGAGTAGAAATTAAAAAAATACCGATAACTAAATAAGTAGGATTATTAAAAATGTTATAATTAAACATAATGAAATATTAACTTAAGTATTAATAAAATCCAAAAGCGAGCTATTAATTGCATTGATTTTACATGAAATATAACCAATGATTATAAGCAAATCTATTAAAAAATTTCATTTTACAAAATATATCAAATAAAAACCATCCAGCTGTATAATTTAAGGAAATTTAAATTGCATTAGACCGTCTGCAAAAGTAAAAAAGTTGCACTTTAGAGATATTTTCTAAATGATTTAGATATCAACTGCCATAAGATGGTCTTGTCACGGGCTTTATATGGAGTCGTATTGCCGATTTTTTTGGAAAATATTTTGCACAAAATCGTGAATACTTTTGCAGATGGTCTATTATCATAAGGAAATTTTACTTTAAAATAGATTTTTAGAAATCTGCAAGATATATGGTACTTGGGCTTTAAAAAGTATACATTTAATACTGCTTCAATTTCCTCAAAACAAAAGAATACATTTTAATTAGTAACATCGATTTTTATAGATGCTTATGTCTTTTTAACTTTTATTTTGCATAACAAATAAAATTATTATAAATTAAAAGTTGGGATTAGGTGTAGATGGTTTTGGGAATATTTTGTTTTAGTGATTTATCCTATATTGGCATACAGTGCAAATTGGGATCTGTTTAGATAGTATTTAAAAAATTGAATTATGAAAGATAGCATCGAGGAAAAAGAGTTTTCTAAATTGAGGAATATATTTTTCCCAATATATAAGCATGAGCTAAAGAAAATTATACCCATGTCTATACTATTTTTCTGTATATGCTATAATTATTCTGTATTAAGAAGTGCTAAAGATATTTTTATGCTAGGAGAGAGTGGTGCAGCTGCAATATATTACTTAAAATTTTTTGGCGTAACTCCTGCCATGTTTATCTTTACAGTCGTATATTCCCACATGAGCAATGCTATGGGAAGAGATGGACGTTTTAATGCTGTAATGGGTTATTTTGCTGTCTTTTTTGTCATATTTTTAGTATTGATCCTACCAAACCAAACCTCCTTGCAAGTATCTACTATGGATAGTATGATGGAAAAATTCCCTAAATACAGTGGTTTTTGGGCTATAATTAAAAACTGGCATATTTCTTTATTCTATATTCATGCAGAAGCTTGGGGTAGTTATGCTATGGGAGTTTTATTTTGGACATTTGCAAACGAAATTATAAACCTCAAGCAAGCTAAGCGTGTTTATGCATTCTTGCTTGTAGGAGCAAACATAGGAGCTATGTCAGCAGGCCTTTCTTTGTTATTTTTGTTTAAGGGTAATGCATATTTTATCCTTTCCGTAATATTGGTTCTTATAGCAGTGGCTTTGCTTACTTACAATTATTTATCAAAAGCCATAGAAAAAGATCCCGAAGCCTATCAAATGGAGAAAAAACCTAAAACAAAAAAGAAAAAACTTAAAATGACTTTCTCAGAATCTATGACTTATCTGTTAAAGTCTAAATATATGTTACTGATAGCAACTTTGGTTATAGCATATGGCATGTCTATATCTTTGTTTGAATCTGTTTGGAAAGATGCAGTAAAAACATACACACAAGGTGATAAACATATGCTTTCTATGATTTATGGATACCAACTGTTTTATGTTGGGCTTACTACTATTGTATTTGTGTTCTTTATATCCCCTTTTGTAAGAGGCAATTGGACTATCGCTGCTATTATTACACCTACTTCTTTTGTTATCATGAGTTGTGTGTTTTTCTTTTTTATGTTTTTTGGAAATTATGTGCTAAGTCTAATTCCAAAGATGCACCTAAACACACTAGGTATAGCTGTGTTTTTGGGACTAGGAAATGTAGTGTTTATTAAGGCTGCTAAATATGCATTCTTTGATCCTACAAAAGAGCAAGCTTATATACCTTTAGATGAAGAATCTAAAGTTAAGGGAAAAGCTGCCGTGGATGGTGTTGGTAGTAGGCTGGGGAAAAGTCTAGGCTCCATGTTAATAACATTTGTATTTCTTAGTATAAGCGCTACTGGTAAGATTAGTGAAGTTAAACATCTTATCGCAATTACTCTAATAGCCGTGTTGGTTGTTTGGTTGATTTCAACTGTTCAGTTAGGTGTTAGATTTAATAAACTAACAAAAAAAGACGATAATAAATAAAGGTATTCTCGTAATTTTTTATTATACTGTCAAAAATCAAGGTAATAAAAACCAATACACATAAGTAGCTCATAGTTCCAAATTAAAAACAAAACCAAATTTCTTCAAAAAATCCTATTAAAGCTCATGGGATTTTTTGAAGAAATTTGGTTTTGTTTTTAATTTGGAACTATGAGCTAAGTAGTTAGAAGTTTACTGATTAGGGGTCCTCAAAAATATAACTTTCAAAATATATAATCTGCACTTATAAATAATAAATACATTCATATTTGTATTTTTCATGTTTTTTTCGACACCTTTGTATTGCGTTTGTTAGACAAAAATTTACACTTATGAGAAATTTATATTTTTATTTATTGATTGTTGTTTTGGAGTTTGGTTGCGGTAGGGTTAGTGAAAAAACTGTTTTAGATGGAATCCTTGTGGATCTGATATTGAAATTATAAAAAAAAAGGGTTCACAATCACAATGTAAAAAAATCTATAAAGAAGAGAAATTAATATGGAAAAAAACGATGTCCCTGAAAGTATAAAAAATTATCCAATAATCTTTTTTGGAAAAGGCCGTAATAAATTTTTTGATCAAGAAGGAGTTTTTGAACTTAAACAGGATGATATAACTATAGATATACCCAAATGGTATCATTTTGAATAAACATAGCATTGATAATCAGGCAGTTACGCATTATTTTAACTTCATTTTTAAAGGTTATCAGTATATAGATAACTCGATAAGTCCTGATATACAAGGTAATGCTTGGGATCCTAATATTATAAACAAAATCAAACATAAATTAAAAACCAAAAAACCTCAAGCGATTGTATTTGAAAGAGTGGATTTAATGCCTTTAAATTTCAACAAATACATTATAGAATGTTTAAAGAGTAATAATAATTTTTACGAATTAAAATACGATACCGAATTTCTCCGTAACTCTTATAGGTGGTCAAGTAGAGTTGAAAAGAAGAGAGCATATGAAAATAATGAAAAATTTTATCCTGAATCAGTTAAAGTAGAATTAAATGATATACAATTTTACACTAATACTAAAAAATTTGTAACTGTTCAGATACCCCGTAATTTTAAAAATTAAAATAAGGAGATGCATTGTCATTAGGGAATGTGCATAAATAACTTGTTTTTGTATCTGTACAATTATTGTTTCTATGGCAGTATCTATTAACAATAGAAATTAAATAGACAGTTTATTTTTGCACAATCCCTTAGATGGAAAATCAATAAGAGGAACGCTAAAAAACCCTAATAATTCATTTCAGAACTTTACAAGTTTAGTATCGGTATATGTTCAAAAAAAGAAACAAATATTGTGTTTAGAAAAGAT
>PJEL010005510.1_pt1 | contig 10215 bp, 8 predicted proteins | sample 1853271 | NCBI WGS metagenome assembly PJEL01 (sample SAMN08108733, study PRJNA415343) | Invertebrate metagenome, whole genome shotgun sequencing project. | host: Globobulimina | place: Sweden: Gullmar Fjord | collected 2015-08 | reverse complement strand
TACTGCTCTGCTATCTGCATCTTGAATTGTAATATTCTCAGGTATATTCAGGCTGGGGGAGGGTAAACGATGGAAAGGTTATGAAGATTGTGGCCAACGTGGGGTAAGTGTGTGTGTGACGGTATATTGTTGCCCTGTGTTTTTCAAATACGATATATTAATCCCCTCATGAGATCATCCAAGTTGTTTATCACACTTGAATATTTTCCTCGTCCGTGAATTTTTGCCTCCCCGCTCAATGATGCAGTCTATATTTTCCGGTCCGTCCGGTTTCAGGTACTGTCCTACATTTGTGGGAGAAATGCACCCTGGAAAGGTTTTGGAAGCCCATTTTATTGGATACCAAGGCGAAGATTTCTATGGAAAGGTAGGGGTATATAGTAAGCACACGTGAGCCCTACACCAAAACTGAACAATAACCACCCTAGAATAATTGATGATGTTCATCCTCTCCTTAAGGATATGAAACTCCTTCTGGTTACCTATCAGCGTCCTGAACGTAAATTCAAGTCTATTGAGGTAAGGGTGAAATTGCTAAGTGACTAGTTAAACAACTAACTTCATGTAACGTAATTTGGTGGTGGTATCTATCTTGAGCAATTTCATGCGCCCCACAACAGGAGCTAAAGGCTGCCATTCAAAAGGATGTGAGAGATGCAGAGGAGACGATGGACAAGGAATCATACACGTGCTTCTCTAAGGATCGATTTCTTACCACTGATGACATAGAAGTGTGGTAATCACTGCTGAAGCAGTGTATACCAGCCCTTCGCAGTTGTACATAAAGAATTTGGCATCAGCCAATCAATTGATAGATAGGGAGTACTAGCAAGTAGATAAGATATTGCGTCGAGGACACACAACTGCCACTATGGTTTCCATTCGAATTTCAAAGGCAGAGAAGAAGGCAGAGCATGAAATACACCCCCCCAGCATGTAGCAGAGCAGCATGTGTGCGGTATAATATACATTTGTTATGTACAATGAAAAGCACTTCTACTACTTTACTCCCGTGCTGCGCTTGGCTCGGGACAAGATGGCACAATAACAAGGACAGCAGGCACCTTGATACTATACTATACCAACAGCTACTGGTGTTGTCCGTCTAATCACGGTAGTTCAAGAAATCCCTGATGACAATTTTTCTTCACTCTTCGATTTTGTATATGGTTTCCACATGCTGGCTTGGTCGTTGATTCTATGACTAAAGTGGTCTTGGATATAATAAAATGGATCAAGCCACTATTCAGGAGGGGAGAGGAGGAGGGGTGTTAGAAGAACTTGTTCATTTTGGGGTGAGGATCATCGAATCCGAATCATTGGTGCTACTGCTACTGACTTGGTGTTTAGATGCCAACCTCCCAGACATGAGCAACCACAGGGGCAAGTAGACAGTCACTGCCGTTAGAGACAACAATATTAGCAAAAATGGGCAGGCAATAATATATGAACTTCTACTTTAAGAGTAGGAGGCGGCTGGCCTGGCTTGTAATATTCACGGGGGGGTTTCTTGTTGAAGTAGTGTAAATGGCAGATTATTACCTGAAACAAGGCCGAAAGCCGCTATGCTTTCCTGTCTGGAGTGGAAAAAAGCAACAGTATCGAAAGTCCCACCCAAGGCACAAATGCTAACCAGGATTGTTACAAGTATGGTAAGCCACCTCTTGCACTTTTCCTGCAAAAACAACCAACCAAACCAAACCAGTTCGGATTCTCGTCAGATCTCTCTCTCTCTCTTTCATAATCTACGCGCTAGCACAAGCACACAACCAGACCAGACCAGACCCCAAGGCACTCTCACCCTCATTGCTGCAAATGTTTCAAAGGTCTGGATAGAAACGTATTGTCCCAAGAATAGAACCACATGATCGCTGAAGTCAAACTCTGAGCGGCAGGACCCAGAGGAGGTATGCTTAGCGTACCTGAGAGAGATTTAGAGGGGTTGGGGGGTTGAAGAGCCTAGCCTGTTTTTCACGGTAAATGTTCTTCCTTGTTGTTCTTACCAGCAAGCCTAGGAAGATGAGGGGGAGGACAAAAGAGGATATATGAGTATTACGAAAAATAAAAAAGCATTTCCTTCAACGTCGGCACAACTCAAACCCTAACCCTACCCCTAACAGACATATTTATGTATTCTTGAACAGTCCCAGTCCATTACCTGGTCTTCTAGAGCCGATCGGTCATACATGAGACATTTTGGCCACCCGTAGAGGGCCACCAATCTCCAAACTATAATTACAATATACAATGCTAGTCGATGTCTTGCAGCAAAGAAGCGAAAAGTCACACACGGGCGCTTAGAAGCTACTGGGTGTTGTTGTATGCATGCAGCAACATAAAAATAAATAATATCGCCGCTCACTTGTGACGCCGCTTAGCTTCATTCAATAAAGATGCTGGGGAAGATGTCTGGAATATTCGTATTAAGAGGCCAGCAGCGGATTTTCAAAAAACGGGCAATAACCCAGAAATATGCACACGGTGGTAGGTATCGTGCACCGTAGCCTCATCATATTACCTGAAAACTTGTGTTGATAATGAAGGCAACAATGGGAAGAAGCAAGGCAACCCAGATCTTGCCTGAAGGGGATGATAGTGCAGATCGTGATTAAACCCATAATGGTAGGTTAGTGGGTAATGCTACTGCATTCTAATAAACCAAAGTTAGCACATTTATTATATCATGTGATTCTTCCACTGGGTCGATCCGAAAAAATCATCATTCACTCACTCACCCATATATAACGTTGTCCACTTGACTGCTGCAGCACGGCACACCCCCCAAGAAAAAATATCCCCTTGCGTGCAACACACAGCAGTCCCCTCGGCCTTACCCTATCAGACAGGACAAGATGATTTGTTGTAGTCAGACAGTGCAGTGTGGTACGCCACCCGTCATTCATTTTGGGGCAAACGTGGTCCTTGGGGCTTGCATACAATGTACTGAAGCCCACAATTCTTGACTGGGGAAATGATCATTATATTTACCTCAATGACGTTTGCCCACCGACTGATACAATGGACAGTAGAGTTATTCATACCCTGTAGTCGAATATATTTGTTGCCTCCATTGTACCACAGTCCAGCCCCGCAAAATAGGGATGCGGCAAGAAAGTATATGCCAAACACTACACTGCCGGAGATGGGTGATTTAGTAGAACCTAGCGGAACCCGCGGGGGCCTGAGTTTGTACTGTGGGGTTGGTGAGAGAACAAGAAATCGAAAAGCTTCATCAGTTAATAATCCATTAAATTGCAGATGACTCCACCCATCCTATCAGCATAAATTCAGTTTGAGCCCAATATCCGGTCTGAAAACGAAACGGACCATGAGCTCGGAGTCCGGAACAGTAAGGGCAGGTAAGAGAGATTGAGATTCTCCCGAGATAACTTTTTTTTTCCGTGATGATCTACTTTTGGAAGAATCATCGGGGTCTATTTCAACATCAGACAGATAATCTCCACCAACATCCAAACCAGTTCCAAGCGTCTTAAGCTGAGGATGAGGGGATGGTAAAAATTTAAAAAATGAACGAATCATCAGTTGCATGAAAAAGAAGTGCGTGTCCTGTGTCTCTGTTTGGGCCAAAATAATAATAATAAGAGTGAGTTATCCAATAACGATCATCATTTGAAAGAACCATCACCATCTCTCTGCCCTCCCACTGTCTGACGGCAAGCTGCCATCGGAACAACTAATATTCCATCCTGCATGCCATCAGCGTTAGACTACCAACTACTAAATCCCTTCTATCAACTTCCTTCCTTCCCCCTCGTTCCGTTTACTGCCCCTTTTGCCGTGGCATCTCTCTCCCAACACCTCGCTGTTTGTCCATAGACGGGGGGCGCTACACTATCAACCCCACAACAACTCGCTCTCTTTCTCACATTGATTTCTGACAGGGATATAGGTAACCGCATAAAATTGAGTCCATTGCTCTTTCCCATTTGACGCTTCATTGCTAAACTCTTGTTAATCTCATTCTTGTACTCCTCCTCAGTGTCTCCCTCCTTCCTCCTTCCCCTTCTCCTATTCATCATCAACGAGGGTGAGGGTTGTAAATCTGATGCCCCCTCGCGGGTTGGTGTCCGATTACCCGTTCCGTTAGCTCAGGTTGGTTGACATTAGGGTCAAAATCGTGATAATTGGGTGTAGAGTATTTGCACCGCATAAGGTGTAAATACTCTAGAGGGTGTGGATGAAAAAAAGGGTTGGATGAAATGAGCTGTTACTCATAGTCTCATAGTAAGATATGATATGACTAGCTTAGAGTGTCGATGTGTTTCTGAGGGTTAAGCTAAAATTCCATTTTCAGTGTTTATACGTTGGCATCGTGGGAGGCAATAGGGGGAAATAACTAATTGGTTCAAAAAAAGGAGGGGGGATGTTACAATAAGACAAACCGAGCGCCGTAACCTGCCACCTCTACTAGTCTTACACCTACGGTTGTGTATGTCGTTTCAGTAACAAAAAAATATGTTTGGACAATTTTTTCTAGCGTTTTATAAAGAAGTACCTCCTTTCACAGCGATAAACCGTACGCGAACGCATCGTATTTACAAACTCGAAGTCTTTTTGCTTCTTCTTGCACAGTCATAAATGATATAACACCCACCCTCCCCAAAAAAGTTTGGGCTCATAACCTAAGGCTTGAATTAACCTATTATGGTTTCCTCCTGCCCCAGGGGAGTTCCCATTCGACTTGGGACTAGGTTAGATGAAAGCTGGAGGATAGGTGAGAACTTGTGGATAGGATTAAGTGGTGTAATTAAGGGGGGTTAGGGTTAGGATTAGGGTTAGGGTTTAGGGTTAGGGTTTAGGGTTAGGATTACGGTAGGATTAGGGTTAAGGTTAGACAGTTAGGTTTAAGGTTAGGGTGGTTTATGTTATTAATTAAGTAGTGAGGGTGGATGGGTGGGAAGGGAGTTTGGGGGTGCGTGTAAGTGTGGTAATGCGATGCAAGTAAGAGTAAGGAAAGGATGAGGAACCATGGAATTGTTCCATATCTAAGGTAGATGAATGGACGACTGGTCGTTTGGGTGTTTGAGAGTTTTGCTGACGTATTAGCATCTCCGTTCCATCCTGTGGTATACTGTAGGCAAGAAAAAAAGTAGCAGTTTAGCCCGCAAGAGAGGAAGGAAGGCTCAGGAAAGCAGAAGGGTGAGGCGAGTCTAGAGGAAGCGGCTACCTACCTAATCTTGAAAAAAAAAATGGAAGGTGAGTTTGTGGTGGAGAAAGGGAATGGTAGCAGTTTTTTGTTTCATTTTTTCTGTGGGGTTTGGATGGGTGAATCGTGTGTATACACATGAGCACCATTCCCATCCCATTGAGATATATTTATTTTTGCTGATGTTTTGTTGTGCAATAACGGATGTAGTGTATGGTGGTGCGGTCATTGTGGTTCTCCTCCTCCTCTCCTGTTCTTTGCGTATGCATAATAAAGCAGGAGGATCCATTCTTACTGCTGCCCCACCCCTGTGTATGATGTCATATGCCTTTGCCCAATTGATTTTAATTTTAATTTTTTTTTACAGACACAAAGACTGTGTTTGTGGGAAATCTACCGTGGTCAGTGACAGATGAAGAACTACTAAAGCATATGTCCAATGCTGGGAACGTTTCGAGTGCCACGGTTCAGCGTTTCAACGATACCAGTCGCTCAAAAGGTTGGGGGTGAGTCATCTCTCCAAGTCCGTCCCGTTGTTTAATTTTTTTTTTTTTTTGCTTTCCTTTCTTGATTGTTTTTCTTTTACGTTTTGTGGCAACGATGTTTAAATAATTTTCGTCAAATGTTATTCATGCAACTTTGGTGGTGTTGTAGGCTCGTGGAATATTCCACTCCAGAAGAAGCCAAAGGTGCCATTGCTCACCTTGCTGGGACAGAGATTGACGGGTAGTTAATCATAATAATCTTTCCCCTGTACTATGATTGTCCTACCCTATTTGCTTCGGATCCATAGTAACCCTATCCTGCTGCCATCTACTACTGCACAAGCCCAAAAATGACCAAAATATATACAAAATATCTCTATCTCACCTTAATCCCACACAACGTTGGCATAAGGCGACCCATCCACATCCGCTTGGACCGCAGCAACATTGAAAACAGTGGAGGGTTCACTGTCTTCGTTGGTAACATCCCTTGGAACATAACGGTGAGTTGTTGTTATCCTGCCTGATTTTTTGAACCCACCACGCGAACGCAGGTGGTTGCAATTGGATCCTGTCTCAACGTCTTGAAAACAACTCCTCCTCCTCCTCAGGATGCAGACCTTGCAGCCCATTTTGATTCCTATGAGCCATATGATGCTCATGTCAAGACCAGTATGACTGGGAGATCTAGAGGTTTTGCAATCCTCCGCTTCTCTGACCCAGAGATGGGCCGGAAGGTGACTACATTCGTACTGCCGCACCCATACCTCGTGCTATTTGATTTACACCACCGTAGTACTACCATCAACGGGCTTTGCGCTGTACCCTTGTTGATCACAACGAATTATTACTTACTGCCCCCCGCGCGGACACGACATAAAACTAACAGAGTACTTTCGTAGGCCATTGCTGAAATGAATGGCTTCCTTATGAATGAAAGAGCCATTATTGTTCGTGAAGATAGGTGAGTGACAACTCCAAGCGGCGTGGCTATCCGCTACAGCTGCTTCCTGAATAAGAATATCGTGTTGCTATTGCTGGTAATAAGGGGAATTTTAAATTTATATTTGTCTTAACCCATGGTGTGGTGTCTTTCACTGTGAATGGTGGCAGGGATGTGTCGGGCGAAGGCAACATTTCACCTCAGCGAGGAGGAAATGGGAACCTGGACAAAGGTGCTGCAAGGACCGATGGAAGGGGAGACTCTGGTGCGGCAGCCCGTTCGGACAGACAAGGCGAGTGTAGTGTTACATCATGTTACACTTCTCTTCTCTTTCTTCTCTGCTTTTAATTTGTGCTAAACAGAAATGTGCAGCATGCATGCACGCACACACCCCGCGTTCGTTTTTCATTTCACTGACCTTTCGCATATGGTTCATTGTTATTTTGCAGTGGTGTTTGTGGGGAATCTATCCTACAGCACGACTGAACAGGACCTGATGGACCATTTAACTTCACAGAGGACGCCTGGCGTGGAATCAGTGCAGGTATAGTGTAAAATGCTCTAACATTGAATGGCTAGTTATTCACCATCATTCTAATGCGGCCGGGTTTATAATTATCATTTCCTTAGATTCAGACCCTCCCAAATGGGCGATCCCGGGGGTAAGATCCTGGCTATTGTTGTTTATTCTTACCTTTGACACAACGAACTGGGTGCCTGCCTACTCTAACCCCCCTACTGCCACACGTGCTGCTCTCTTAGATGGGCCCTATGTCATTTCGACACCTCGAGCAACACACAGGCAGCAATTAAACTAATGCATGGGACTGTACTCAATGACAGGCACATTAACGTGAGGTTTGATAGGAAGTAAGAGGGTGGTGGTGAATATATACTTGAAGATTTTTTCCTTTGGTTTTGTTTTCATCCACTGCTGATCCCATTCCACAATGCTGTTGGTGATGAAAATAGTAAAATGATAAGAAATTTCTAAGAAAATTCCAGACTGCTGTATCGTGGGAGGTGTGAAAGTAGTTGGAGTCATTGATGCTCTTCTACTACAGGAAGGATTCGTACTTCATCACCTTTATTCTACCACCACGTGCAGCATGAACCAATATTTTTAAGAATATAATATTTAAGATTAAGATAATTTTGATGGGGATGAATGGGATAGAGAGAGATCGAGTCAAGTCAAGTAGAGTTGATGACCTATGCTATGACTAAAAGAATCTACTACTACCTTGAGGTATTCATATTAGGATCGTTAATGCGAGGCTACTCTTCAAGCCACCAACCACCACACACAAGACTATAATATAGCCTATAGTTTCTTCACAAAATTTGTCCTTGCCTGGGACACACGAAGAGTGAATTTTCTTGTCCCGAGTCAAGTCCAACTAGGTCGTCGTCAACTACTACCATCTCATTATAACTCTTAACGTCCTGTGCGTGCAGTCGATACATACAAAGTTTGAGTCATGATAGTAACATCCGGATGTTACGATATGGAAACGGTCTGCCCAACAATGTGTCACCACTACCTACACCATTTCGGCTGGCTTAGCCGTTAAGAGTGGTAATACCCAGCGTAACATTACTACTACCACCGTATTGATGACATGTGTGTAAGTCTGAAGGAGTGCTACCGCATCCAAGATACACAATACAGAATGATGAGTAATATATGGTGGAATTACGTCATATTGTGCGATTCAGCCGGAGTGAGGTAAACCATGCCACCACTATTAGTATAATTGCCTTCTCTAATCGACTGAGCAGCTCCCAACAATCCATTTCAAAAAACAATGCGGAGGATTCATAAACACCTTAATTGAGCAGGCATCCCCACCCCACAATGTGTAACACATGTATCTCTACCTACCATGAATGAAGTAGAGGGGGGGGAGGGAATGCTAAATGATGCTACAATCATTTATTTTACTTATTAAGATTTCAAAATTTCAACAAGGGGTGGTGCAATGAATGCTACAGGACGGGAAATCAATCGGATCTCTCTCTTTTCAAGTATATGTAACCTCTTTCACAGTTGAAGCAGCATCAAGAGATATATCCACGGGGGGTCTCAGCTCTCCGCAGACACGAATAGCATCATGTAGATCATGGTTGACAAAATCCTTCATCAGTTGCTGGTTTACTGGAGCCCCAGACTCCACCGCTGGCATAGCCAACTGCTCCAGTATGTAGTCAAAGCGAGGTGCCCACTTACGTGAACCAAGCCGTGCCGTTCTGGAGCAGTTGTCAACCATGAAGGCAACACCCTTGTGGTGCATGTATGGACATAGAGAGTCGACCGCCTCTATTACGGATTCATTCACAATCTCGGTCCATGAATGCCTATGTTTTCTCAAAACATCCACCTGAGCCACCATAACAGCTGCGTAGACACCTGCAGTAAAAGGATTCAATGGAATCTTGGCCTCATCTCTCATCGAGCGAACGACCTCTCCCACTTTCCATGTCGGTGTACCATCAATTTTTCCAATAGGATAATCACTCAGTCTCTGGCCATGCATCACCACACTTTTGATTTCATTGCCAGAGGCAACCTCATCATAGCACTCCTCGAGAATTTCACGTGCTGGAAGGTAGGATGCACTGTAAGCCTTGTCAAATTCAGCCTTATCTGCCGCCGACAATCCCTGGTAAAGGCTGAGCAGGCCATCCTTAGATATAGTCTTTGTGATGGGGCCAGTAATGGACTCAGACGACTGCAAAAAAGCTGATTCCATGCTCATGCCGTCGCGGACGTACTTTCGCATCAAGACTTCAACAATGGCATGCACAGCACCGAGAAGGATCCCACGTTCACCATATATATCCGATTTGTACTCCTCCGTAAGTGTTGTCTTGAAGCTAAATGGAGATCCAAGAGCAATAGACCACCCCAGTGCTATATCGGTTGCCTTTCCAGTCTTGTCCTGATGTACTCCCACGGATGCATTTATGCCAGCACCGTTGACTTTCTTGCCCTGCTCATACAGCCGACGAACAGAGGGACCCATTCCCTTTGGACATACGGCTATGACATTGATACTATTAGGGAATGACTTCCCAGTCGACTCTAGGTATCCCAACAAGAAGCCATGACTCAATCCAAGTGTTGCTCCCGGTTTCATTGCATTAAATATCTTCTCATGATCAGTAGCCTGGGCCGCATCACTAATGAGGAGGATCACCAGGTCACTGTCTCGAATCACTTCATACATCTCACCCAATGTCCCATCCTTTTCCGAAAAACCGGCCTGTCGAGCCAAGTCCATAGATTTAGAGCCCGGTCTGAGCCCCACAACAACGGGAATATCCAAGCCAGCATCGACAATTGATTCACGTAGGTTCTGTGCCTGTGCAGGTGCCTGTGATCCCCATCCAATCACACCGATGCTATTTATTCCCTCAAATGCCTTGGGGAGCAAAGGGAAGAGGTCCCTTCCCCCTTTCACAATATCCTCCTCAGTACCTGCTAGCCTGATGCGTTGCTGCTGGAAGACCTTGGTATCAAATGCACTCATGGTGACAGCAGCGCCCTGCTTCACGTCCATTGTAGACGGAGACCCCCCCCCCCCCCCCCCGCGCCCCCGCCCCCCCCCCCCCCCCCC
>PJEL010005509.1_pt1 | contig 10215 bp, 10 predicted proteins | sample 1853271 | NCBI WGS metagenome assembly PJEL01 (sample SAMN08108733, study PRJNA415343) | Invertebrate metagenome, whole genome shotgun sequencing project. | host: Globobulimina | place: Sweden: Gullmar Fjord | collected 2015-08 | reverse complement strand
GTAGATTTAAATTTAAAATTAAAAAAAAAACTTTCAAATATTTAAAGAAAATCTTTGCGATATGACGCCAGCGTATATGTGAATCCTTTTGTTGTTGTTGTTGTTGTAGAGAAACCACAGTGAGAAACAGTCCCGGGCGACCCCTAACCCTAACCCCCTAACTCCATAACCCTAACCCTAACCCCCTAACTCCATAACCCTAACCCTAAGCCCCTAACTCCATAACCCTAACCCTAAAAAACACTATATAAAACCCTAAACAACCCCTAACCCAAACCCTAAACCCTAACCCTAAAGGGATACGAACCCGTTATTTTAATTTCTGTTTTGGGTAAGAATAACGCCCTCGAAATTATAATCTCTATTGGCATGGCAATAGCTAAGGGCCCTTAATGACCACAATCTCTTATTCTGTGGTTCTGTGGTGGTATAGTCTAAACCACAACAACCCCAAACCCTATCTCCCATCCAATTAACAACCAATTGACTTGAAGAGTTCCGTGCCTAACTTGGGAAAAAAATCATTATTCCACATCTCAAGGCGGGGCAGTGAGAAAGGCCACAAATGTAAATACCAGGTTAGAAATGAAAAAAAAAAGAGTGCTTCTAACACTGTTACGAACTGAACTGATTCAGAAGTAGTAACGGACATAGCAATAGCGGAGGATTGTGTGTAAGGAAAGAAACAGAGGCAAAATAATTTAGTGTGTTGCCGCTACTGCTTCTGATGCTGGTAACTGTTGTCTGGCCGTCGGTTCAGACCACCAGTTATAGCAGCTCATAGTAGAACAACTATCCAGCGAGTCAGTCAGTCGTGTTAACTAACACAGATTGGATTGGACTACTCGATGAATTAATGCTGATACCTAGATTGACTGTGTGTTCATATTGGCTCAACAGTAATCAGCCCCAAGAGTTCCCCCCATATTGACGCCGTATCATACTAAATTGTCGTTTGCTAATTTTCCACCACACATTCTTACCTTGCATCAAGATGCAGTTCAAATAACAGAAGGAAAGGATGGAGATCATGGCGACGAGATCATCGAGTCTCCAAGGAAGAGAAGAGAAGCAGCCTTTTTCAGCATCATGGGAATCGTTTAAGAAGGGAGTGCTGTCAATGATCGCTGGAAAGCTAGATGGAGTTGATGATATGGATGATCTTTTTCTACCTTCTCCACATTGGGACCCTCTCTCTCCCCTCTATGCTATTGTGAGAGACTTTCTGTCGCAAAGAAGTTAGTATTTGAGTTGTTGGTTCCTCTTTGCATCCCATGCAATCACTATCACTACTACAACTCCTCTCTCTCTCTCCTAACCCCCCTAAAACCATATGCAGAGGATCACTTGGACGAATTATTCATTTTGAATTTGACTACGGCTACTGCGAAGTGTTTTTTTTCAGGATGTTGCGAAGAATTGACACTTGTGAGCAACAACAGTGGCGATGAAGAAGTTAGGGAACGTGATTGGAAAGAGCTCTACTTGGAGAAGCTGTGCCTGTGCATTGCCCTCGAGGATGCCGTCCCAAGTCTCCGCATACCTGATACTTTTACTACTGCTACCTCCTCCCCCCATACCCCACTGAAGAGACGAGCATGTAAATTGTTGGTAAGCCTGAGGCACTCTCTTTTATACTCTTGTATATATATATATATTGGTCATGCCCTCGGAAGTATTTTTGCTTACAGAAAGAACATCCCGACATAGTCTGAGGCTTTGGTGGCATATCCTCCTGCCTATCACACCTTGCATACTGTACGGGTGACAAATAATAGTGAAGGATGTGGTGGTAATGAGGATTCAGAACAGCCGCAGCACCGGTTCCTTCCTCTAAAGCGCCGTTTAATTCTTCGGCTTGTTTCATCCTGTGCAAGATTGTCATTGAGACTTCTGTGGCTGTTGATAAACAACTCCTGTGGTGGTGCTGATGTCCCCCCACTTCTGAAAAGGAATGAGTTATGCCGATGTCTCTCCGCGGTGCTACCCTTGACTGCAGATTTCACTGTGGCTGACACACTAGATACAGCGTGGGCACGCGCAGAAAGTCTTCTACTTCTCCATCATCACTCTCAACAACAACAATATTCACCTTCTATCCCCCTTCCCCATCCTGTGAATGTTCTTATCCACCGATTACCTTGGAATGAAATGAGAGATGTTTCTAGAAATGTGGCGTGGCCGCGCCAACATGAAGTGGTTTTGCCTTGTTCCCTCATGTTACTGCGTGAGGCAAGGGATGTAGTAAGATGTGTCTGCAATGGTTTTAACGCCGACCTCTCTGCTATTGCTAATACGAATGTAACAGAGTTGGCGCAGGAGTTCAGAAGAAATATGCAGATGTATGTGGGTGAAGAGAGTCAGTAGTATCGTCGCTAGTCGTCGCTTCGCTCGCGTGCAGATGTGTTGAGGTTAATAATTGTTTGACAACAACTCTAAATGATGTAAAGATGGTCATGGTTGGTTTGTTCTCGAATGTACTTCACGCTGCTGCTGCTGCTGCAACCATTTGTGTTTAACGAAACTTGATTTTTTTAAATGTCATGAACCATACACATTCCCTTATGTTTCGGGCGCTTAATTTTCATTCATCTATCTCATATTTGTTCTATTTAACAGGTGCAAGGAGATGCATCCATGCGATGATGAAATTCCAGTCAATGTCGAGCGATCGTTGGTACTCACTGGATCACAAGTTCCCTTGGAGAACTCCTTCGCCCGTCGTTCAGGTCCAGAGCCTGCTATTGCCATTGGAATTGCACTCGTGACAGAAGAGGCTTGCAGGTGTAGCAGCTATTGCAACATGGGAAGAGAGGGTGGTTGTAGAGCTGCTGGATTCACCGATGTCAATGCAATGGGGGAACTATTACCAGTTATTTTGCCCTTTGCAGACTACTGGTATGCTATATGAACCGTATGTATTGCCGTGGTGGACCACACAGATGGAAACAATAATTTTTTTTAGATCATGTAATAATGCGAGCGCATTTGTTGTTCTAAGGGAACCAAGTATTGCTTCACTGGGGCTAACCTCCCTTTTACGAGTCGTGTTTTTGGCAACTTCGACGCAGGTAGTTGTGAACACACCCTACCCTGCACTTATATGCTTCATCGTTGTGTTTGGGACGAGTGAGTTGTGTATAACGAGTAGAATATTATAAGAGGGGTTACAGTTGTGAAAAAGCATCAAAGCATCAAAGCAGCAGCTCTTGAGCCTAACCCTAAACAGCAGCTGGTTCACGAGTAGCTAGTAGTACGACGGGTTAGGATTAGGGTTAGTTTTTGCAGTCATTCAATTTAATCATGGAAGTAGCAGCTATGTATGACACGCTAATCTGCACCAATATAATATAATATTGCTGTTTGCCTTTTACAAAGGTTGGTTGGCACCGGCCTTTGCTTCTAGAATATTTTGGACGAGCATTGAGAGTCTTGAGGGATGAGGCTGCAGTCTCCTTAGCCATTGCAGGGGTAGCTGCAGTGCTTGCTGCAGTCCCCATTTCTGAGGTTGGTATGATGCGCGCGCTGCATGATTGGTGGTATGGGCTTGAGCAATCATCACCTTTCATTCATTTCCAGGTCAGTTCTGCCAGACGGGAAGCTGGAAGCTTGCTAAAAGAGGTAGGGTGGTGGCCCATGCCGTGTTTGCAGCAGCACTCTTACTTGCTCTCCTTTGCTGCTAATCTAATTTCTTGTTCAATCATGCTATGCTCCGGTGTGACCAATAAATCACCACCAAGGTATGCCGTCAGGTAAGCAAGCGATGGCTTGGCTCGCTCTCATGATTTAAAGCAGGAAGCTTATAGTATATTGCTGCAAATTGAATTGAATTGAATATGTATCGAACTCGCACTCCCTTAAGGCTGTACTGGCTACCAGTGAATCGCACCACTTAGTCATGTGCAGAGGACTGTGCATTATTCTTGAATCCCCCGTTTTCCAGTGTGACTTTGGCCTGATCCCCCACATCACGTTAGTTCTTGGGTTTCTCCTTCCATTGCTTCAATCGAAAGTGATTCCTGACAGCCCTTCTGGCCATCTGCCCCGTCTTGCTGCTCTCCGCTGCGTTCACTCACTATGTGTAGCATGTTGGCCAAGGCAAGTGTCAATATATTTTATTTTTCTGCACTGATGTCCTGCTGCTTACCCAATTCTCTCTCTTCTACATTCCCACCACCACTCACTCTGTCAGGATACCAGCTCATGAAATGAGCATTATGTCAGTGCTTATCGGTTTGTGCTTCGAGCTGAAGGAATCGACTAGTTGTCTTGTGGGAGATAATAATGATGTCCCAGGCCAATGTGGTGATGGTGGTACAAGTAGTAATGTGAATGATACCATCTATGGTTATGCCATCAGAGTATCTGCTCTCGTGCACTTGATATGTTCCGAGGGGATAAACAAAGATGTGAGAACGCAGTAGCAGCTAGCATCAGGGTACCGTACGCGTACCTCCTCACTCATTGCCGCTGAGAGTAGGGATTTCTATGCTGCTGCTACCTTGCCTGACCCCTGATCCTACTCAAATTCTTTGATTAGGGTCATGCTATTGAAGAGAGGGCTTTGAATATGATCTCAAGGAGGATATCGAGCTTACGCAACGTGTGCAAGGCCATCGTTGAAGAAATTGAACGGCATTTTCAATAAAATGTAGTTGAATATTTTTCCATTTTATTGTTATTATTTATAGAAATGAGGAGAGTTACTACTTTCCTATGTATAATGAAAATAACCACCGCACACTTTATGAGAAGACTGCACACACGCTGTACTTTTAAAGTTAAAGCAGGATGTGTCGGAGCCACCAATTCATTACTCGTCGAGGCAGCAGCCTTGCATCCAGCTAGTTATAATGAATCCTTTCTGTCTATGCTATCCACAAACCACCATTCGCCTTCGTTGCTTCTGCTATGTAGATTTAGATTCAGCCCTGTAGTTGATACTGCTGCCTTAACTGGTTCTGGTTGTGGCACGGCACCACCACCTCTATCAAAATGTTTTGAATGTTCAAGCATCATAGTAGACTCGCCATTCGTGTTATGCCAAGTCTATGTGACACGCACGGCAGGAAGAAGTAAACGCGGTGGTGGATGGATAAATATTTTCTGTGCAACGAGTAGGACGGACTGCAACTGTGCCTTCTTCACATCAGCACCAGTACTACTACTTAAAGAGATGATTGCTAAAGCAACAGAGGGTGAGTCAACACATAATGACACAGCAGTCACCATGATCGCTTGCTTGCTTGCCACTATTAGTTGAGTTTTTCACATCATAGATTGAAGGTCAAGGTACCTGTTGAGAGTGATGGGCAGCAGCAGCCAAAGCAGGCACTTAGTGAAGTTGGTGAGACAAGTGCTTCTTCACTAGAACACTAGAACAGGCAAGTACCAATCATATATATATGTATATCACTGTAATCCAGCATATGGCTCCCTCCTGCTTACCGCGTATCAGCATATCCTCTTTTGTACCAGTAATTCATTAATAAAAAGAAAAGAGCCATTGCAATCGCCAGCGCCCCCATAGTGATGTAGAGTACCCATAAGAGCTGAAAGGAAGAGTAGATATTAGGTAACAAATAAGATGTGGTGGTGTGGTCTGGTCTATTAATGAGATAGAAGAAGCTGATGGGTCAATGGCAGTGTACGGGATGAGACACTAGTACGCCATGACGGCATCTCAAGTGGTGGCAGAACCATTATGACAAAAAATGATTCTGCCAGCCACCACTATTATTTTTGAGGTGCGTGCAACACTAGCTAGCACTTAGGGATAGGATAGGATAGCCCAACACCGAGAGCCCGCATAGCAAAACAAAAACACAAAAATTTCAGTTTCTTTCGGGTTGTACGAGCACACGCTACATAAGGAGGGACTGAGTAAATGTACTACGTAGTAAGGTGGTTGTTTTATTAGGTGGAGACACAATGTACGTACTTGACTATGCACATTGCCATAGGGAGATAGAGTGGAGATCGACAATGCCTTGGAACCTTCGAAACTCTGAATAAAATAATTTGCATTTACTTGAAATGTCACTGAATCCCCAGAGGCTATGGGGGTATTAATGATCCCATAGATCTTAGAAAAATCTTTCCTTCCTGCTACTCTCATCCAAACCTTAGAGATTAGGCAGGGGCCGGCTTAGTGCGCTAGCTTATTGTGATTGTGGAAAAGATGGGGTTGAAGAAAACAATAATTTAAACGCCTAACGCAACCGAGTAACTAACAATGACGACACTATTCGACAAACAAGAGAGTTAGTTAGGTATTTACGTCTTCGTTCCAGGTAATCCTGTCTCACCATAAAGTGTTCATTTTGAACCCCTTCTACCGGGTTGACAAAATCAAACATTTCATATAGGTACGTTATGTTGCCATTATCTGGATAAAAAACGGCGTACCAGGAACCCTGATTTGACAACAACGATTCAGCAGTTGTTGGGCAAGCAGGAAGGAAGGACCACCACTTCTTCACAAAGTGATAGAATAGCATAGAAAAATGCAATGCAACTGTAACCACCCTAACCTGGAAAAATGCAGGGAAGCAGCCTTCTTCTGCGGAAGTAGCTAAACATACATCACAGGTGCCCTGCAGATAAGACGGTAGGTAAATCAATTCATCATCATCAAACGCTAATGAAGCAGCTGCTAGCTAATATATCATCCAATTTCACTAATCGGCTTGATTCGACTGGAACATTTGACATCTTTTTCAAATGTTCCAGTCGAATCAAAGTTCTTCACAATATATATTTTCTCACCGGGTCATTATCTATACCATCAACACAAGGTTCTGTCCAAAACCCTTCTGGTTGTTTAAACCTTTTCAGCAGCATTATTTGAGTGTGAATAAAATGCCATGGGTCACTCCTCGTCATCAACCAAGACAAGAATATAATATCCTTATACTGTGAGATATCAAATGGTGGCCGGCCGGCCCGCAGAATTATTGCTCACCTCTGCTTAATATCAACTTCCCATGCGATTCCAGTCTCAACCATGTAGTCATCTGGTACATTAGTATCATCCCCTAACGCAACCTGCAGTTGTTTGGTTACGACAGTGTAGCAGCAGCGCACGCTCTTAGCGTTGGTAAATTCAAAAAGTAGGCATTGTGACATGCGTAAGAACAGGGTAGGATAGTAGTTAGTGTGCTCATGCGTACCACAGTAAAGGTGTCATTGAACGTGGAGTTGGCAATCAGCCCACAAGGGTTCTGCCCATCCTATGAGGGAAGTCGTCATCGATTTAGTTTAGTTAGTACTGAGAAGAAGAGAAAAACACACCAAGAAAGCGGTGGTCGACACTATAATGGAGCGGCCAGCTTTTTTTCAAAAATTTCAGTTATATTAAATGGGGAAGGCAGGGGTGTACAAAGCCGCGCAGCACATTGGCTTGGCAAGTGCTATCTTTTCATACAATATAACAATGCAGCACGGGCCAATTCAAAATCATGAAAGTCTCGAGATAGATGATAGGATAGAGGTGATAACTCACGCATAGATCTGACGCAAATAAAGTCGTGCCTAATAGCTGATTACTACAGACATAAATGGACAGTATAGGATGTTACAGTAGGTAGTAGTGACAGATTTAACACAGGAGGAGAAGAATGATATATAGAATAATGCGTTGCAAATGGGTGTGTCAAGGTGGTTTATATATGGATCATAAAGATAAAAAATTGTTAGAACGACAGTGTTATAATGGGATAGGTTTGCCGCCATTGGGGTTCAGGAAAAGCGGAGGCTAAAGCCATAGTGAGAGAAAGAGAGAGGAACATTCTCAGAACGAACCTGTTACGGCTTGCAAAATATTTACGATTGTTCTGGTAATAATTGCTAAAACCACCACCAGCACCAGCAGTACCAATTACGTCCAAGATGAACAGGGAAAATGGAAGAGCATGTTAGTATAGTCATGGCATTATGCGCGTGGTGGTGGCTCTGCTGTAAAGAAATACATATATATATATATATATAGCCATCCACTAGCGCTTAGCTGAAACGGGGCTAGCCAAAAAATGCACTGCCTTCCAACCATTAACTTAACACCAGTAAGCAACAATCTGTTGCAGCAAAAACAAAGAGCGCCAGGAGAGAGAGATGTGAATCTCTGGCGTACATACCTTAGGCCATAGTACACGTAAATAGGAGGCGTCATGTGACCATTTGCCACGATGGTTACGTTGCATGTTGCGTTACCGCCCTGACATCGCAATGCAGTATGTACACAATTAGAGGTGTACAAACATATTAGAGTTTCTTGTTTAAGTCATTTTTTTGGTAGTCGTGCGACTCACACACACACACACACACAACGCTGTTGCTTTCATACAAGACAATTTAAGGTAAAGGTGAACCACACAGGCGCACGTGTTTCCACGAAACGTGCGAGGAATAACGATGGAAATTGAATACATTCTCACCCTAGAAACTTCACAACCCGGCTTTGAAGAATATTTGCCTTCATACGTGATTGAGGAGGAGTTTATATGATTTAGCGAGTTCCTCAGTAATATTCCCACTGTGAAGCACAAAGCAGCAATGCAAAGAAAGAAAACTATCGCTAGACTTGGGGTCAACAGGACGATGTACGACCGTACTCGCTGCTGCATGAAGCTGTTGTCCTTAGGACGCCGGGACTGACGAGGTGCCGCAATATTTGCCATATTCATTGCTCCAACGGAAACGGCTCCTACGGAAAGGTTGTCTGAAAGATGATCTTTGGCAGTATAAGCAGAATCAGTAGGAGCCGCTGCCGGATGCGCAAAGGGCCCCGCGGGGCTATTATCGCCCACGGATGCAACGTTCCCATTAGAATTCGAATCAAATTTCTTCGCTTTGCCGCGTTTAGAAGCCCTCACCGCAGCTCTACGTTCTTCCATTATTAATAAATGCTTGCCTGCAAACGCCAGCGAGAATTCTCTCTACGATGATGAGTTCAAGAAAGTGTGGGAAGTGTACTGGCATCCATTATAGGTAGCGCCCCATCCCAGTCTGAAGAGATTGGCCTGTTTCCACTGTCCTTCTCTACGAGGGGCTTTACCGGGGCTGGGATCAGATTATTGCTTTCCATCTTAAATCAACGTTAAGGTTAGAGTTAGGCGGGTGAGATAGAAGCTAGTCTAGTTTTAAGAACATTTGAGTTGGAAAAAAAAACTCTCTTGAGACGACTGAGGAATAACATTCGGAAGTGAAAGTCAATGCATGGAGTAGGAGTGCATCAACCGGATTAAGAGATTACTAACTACTACAGGGTGAGCAAATAGGATTAAGTAAAGAGATTTGGCTGGATTAATACGTATACATTTATGTGGTTAGGGTTAGGGTTTAGGGTTAGTGTTGGGGTTACGATTAACATATACATAGATATTCTGTATACCAAAGTGTTCACCCTATCAGAGTGCATACATTACAATCTCACTTTCTCGTAGCTAAGCTTAGGGCGTAGCTCTGTCCCTACCGACCGATGTTCGGAATTAGGGTTAGGGTTAGGGTTTAGGTTTAGGTTTAGGTTTAGGTTTAGGTTTAGGTTTAGGGTTAGGGTTAGGAAGCCAATGAGTGAGTAAATGGGTCCATTGACAAAAAGTATGGGGGTAAAACCCCGTAAAAGCTCGTGGGGAGAGTACGTGTACCCCTCGCTTGGGCGTAGAAACGGTGTGTCAACATGTATAACCAACTCGTTTGGGGGTACCCACCAGTTAGTGAATTAGGGGAAATCTCAATTGCTCATAACCTACAAGAATAGAAAAGTCAATAGTAGTTCATAACCTATAAGAATGGGGAAATCTCATGAGCTCATAACCTATTGTGGTGATCAGCGCAATGTAAATTTTGCTAACATGACCTACTGGTGGATGTTACTTTCTACCTCCCAACGACGAGTCATTATTACGTAGGCAGCGCCAGCAAGTGAGGCGTGACGGTTGGGGGTCTCGAATGTTTTCCTATAGGAAGAGGAACGTGTTCGTTCTATTGCCGCCTTCTCCAAGAATTTTAACAACAACTCTTACGTGGTCTACTGCGTTACTCGTCTGCCTGCTGATACTGCCTGTTTCGTTATACGCAATTCGCTCGTCCCACAATGGTAGACGACTTCAAAATCTGTGGTCCAACATCTTTTTTGGCAATATTTTACAGTGGGTTACAAATTACCCTCATAGACAACCACCCATTTTACTTTATAATCACGATCTCCGAGATCGG
>PJEL010005508.1_pt1 | contig 10216 bp, 6 predicted proteins | sample 1853271 | NCBI WGS metagenome assembly PJEL01 (sample SAMN08108733, study PRJNA415343) | Invertebrate metagenome, whole genome shotgun sequencing project. | host: Globobulimina | place: Sweden: Gullmar Fjord | collected 2015-08 | reverse complement strand
TGCATAAATGCGTTGGTGATAAAAAAAGTGCCTGGAATTGTTGATTTTTTGATCAGGTAAAGCAGGGGCTACAGGTTATTTTCGTTGAATTTTCCCCAAAAAGTCAAGCGTAAATTTAAAATATGTAAGTCTATGTGGAAATATCATTTCCTTGACAATTGGGTTTTTTTTTATGCAAAATAATAATGAGTGAAAATTATAAACTTAAGCAGGGAATAGCATGGCCAATATTTTAGTTGTTGATGATGACGAGCTATTTTGTGAGGTCTTAACCGGTAAGTTGGAAAAGGGGGGGCACGCGGTTTCCTGCGCCCACACCCTGGCGGATGCTCGAGCAAAATCGCTAGAAGAATCGTTTTGGATTGTATTTCTTGATGTTTCACTGCCGGATGGCAATGGGCTCGATTCTTTGGTAGAATTGAAAGGCTCACCTTCTGCGCCTGAAATTATTATCATGACAGGCGATGGAAGCCGCTTTGGAGTTGAAAAGGCAATTAACAACGGGGCATGGTGTTATCTGGAAAAGCCGAATGTTATTCGTGAGATGATGCTGCCTTTGACCAGAGCGTTGGAATATCGCACCGAGAAAATGCGGGCCTATGCTGAAGCGCCGTTAATTAACCGGGAAACAATCATCGGCAATAGCCAGCAGTTAAAGAAATGTTTACAGCAAGTTGCAACAGCCGGTGCCAACGATTTGAATGTTATGATATCTGGAGATACAGGTACAGGAAAAGAGGTCTTTGCCAGGGCCGTTCATCAGAACAGTAAAAGAGTAGCTGGTAATTTTGTGGTAGTCGATTGCGCGGCTCTGCCGGATACGCTGGTGGAAAGTCTATTGTTTGGGCATGAAAAGGGAGCATTTACCGGCGCAAGTACTCGCAGGAAAGGGTTAGTTGAACATGCCGACGGAGGGACTCTTTTCCTTGATGAAGTTGGTGAGTTACCGCGAAGTGTGCAAAAATCTTTTTTAAGGGTGTTGCAAGAACGGCGATTCCGCCCGGTAGGCATGTCTGAAGAGGTTACCAGTGATTTTCGTTTAATTGCGGCTACAAATAGAAACCTTGAAACAATGGTTGCGGATGGTGGTTTTAGGCAGGATCTGTTTTACAGACTAAAGTCTTTACAGATAGATCTTCCACCAGTGCGCGAAAGGGCAGATGATGTAATTGAACTGGCCACCTTTTTTATCAATATGATCAGTAAAAGATACGGGCATGAAAACAAAACATTTTCGGCTGATTTTGTAGAGGCTATTAAATTGTATCATTGGCCCGGTAATGTTCGAGAGTTGTTTCATGCCCTGGAAATGGTTTCTGCAGTGGCAATTCATAGTCCAACCATATATGCGAGACATTTACCAGATCGTATACGAGTGCATCTTGCCCAGGAATCATTTGGCAGGATAGGCAGTTCAAAACAAAATCAGGATTATTCTACAAAAGTAGACAGATTTGAGACTTGGAAAGAATTTAAAAAAAGTTCTGAATTGGTTTTTCTTAAAAGGCTGCTTAGCACAACAAAGGGAAATATCAAGGATTCCTGTAGTGTTTCGGGGCTTTCCCGGGCAAGATTATATCAGTTACTTAAAAAGCACGACCTGCCATTACCATCCAGCAATAGTTAAGGAACCTCTGATTAATTGCAATTTTCGTCTTTGCTTGCGAAGCGAAGCAATCTAATTACCATTAAATTTAGCTAGTTATGAGGGTACTTCGTCGCTGCACTCCTCGTAAAGACACGTTTTTCAGAAGTTCCTTAACAGTTGTTTTGGTTGTCAACGAATTGCTTCTGCAATTAATTTGTACAGCTCATACTGTCTCTCTTACTCTCCCTTCACTCTCCGTACATATATAATACTTTCAGTCTAATTTATTAGACTTGTCTACCTAATTAGACGGCAATCAGAGTGTTTTTCCTTTGAAAGGATGTGGCATGGTTTGCTCTAACTATATGAAATAATAATGTTTGTGTCGTTTTCTGAAGATAGTAGATTTGGTGGCACAGGTTTTGTAATTACCGACCAATAACGTTGGTGCAATGTTTTATTTGTCTAATTAACTGAGCAATGGCTATTCAGCATAAAACGAGATTATTGGTGGAGAATATATGAAGATTTTATTGCATTCATTACAATCTGGCTCGCCTGAAAAAAAACTACTGACTGCAGTATGTGCTGCTGCCGCCAGTTATGAGATCGTGACCACTTCTTGTTTAGCACAACTTATCCATCAACTATTAATAATCCCCAAAGAGCTCCTCGTTGCAGTGCTTGTTGTTCATTCAGAAGAAGAAATTGAAGAACTTGAGTATATCCGCGATCTTTTTGGGGATACATTAATCATCCTTGTCCTGCCGGATCAGCAAGATAGTACAATCAGCAAAGGCTACAAGTTGCAGCCTCGATTCCTTACAGCCATGAATAACGATTTTTATGATGTGGCAAAAGTAGTGGAAAAGATAGCCCATTCGACTATCTGTTGCCAGCGCAAGGAGTGTCATGGCGCAGGCATTGGGGCCTACGGGTATTTTGCAGAGCCAGTCGGGTTGAGACAATAAATATTTCATGATGAATTGGATCATACCAAATAGGAAGAGACGTTCATTTGAAACAGGATAATGCGATAGAAAAATAATTATTTTTAGATCTTTTTTTAATACTTAAATCACAAGAGGGAAACACAATGCGTTTAAAAGATTTGAAGATCAGTACCAAGATCGTGAGTTCTTTTTTAGTCATTTCATGCCTAGTATTGGTGGTTGGGGGAATTGGCTATAAGGGAGTCTCGGAACTGATAAAGTCATCTAGTATTCTTGAATCGACTGTAAAAATGCAGTTATCCACCAGGGCTGACATGCAGATGATTATGGAACTATTGGCCTCAAAAAATGTTGCCGACCTTGATGCTGTCTGGCAAGAGCACCAGGAATTTGTTGAAAAATTTGATGGGGAAATTGCTCAGGTATTGGCCAATAGTAGCAATGCTTACATCAAAGAAGTGATCGATAAGGCTGATGCTTTTCATAATGAGGAATTTCAACCTCTTATAAAGCAGATATATGACATTCAAAAAGAAAAATATATCCTTGAAGTGCAGTCAGATTTGGCAATGGGGCAATTTGAAGTTGCTTACGACAAGAGTTTTGAGATCACTGAAGGCCTTGAAGGTGATATAAAACACTATATCGATAAGCAGTTGGCAAGTGGGGTAAGTGCCAAGAAGATTATGGGTAAAAGCAACACTTGGGCAGACCTGTCCATGGAGCTTAAAAATACCATTTCAGTCAGCCGTATCTTTATTGAAGAGTATGGTCAGAACAATGAAGAAGATGCTTTGAAAAATTACCAGGAAAGTATAGTCGTATTTGATCAATGGATAAATGCCCTTTTAAACGGGGCTGAAACTAAAGAAGGTACAGTTGCAGCCATTGATGTTGGTCAACTAAGAAAGACAGTTGAAAACTTGAATTTGATTCATGACCAGCAATTCCAAGAATCAGCAACAGGCTTTATAACAGCACAGAAAGCATTGATAGATAAAGAAATTGATTTGGGAGAAGCAGACCAACAAGCTGATCAGGTTGGCGAAAAGACAATGGAAATACTTTCGAAGCTTGTTGAGATTGCAAAAGCGTCAGAGACGGCAACTTCTGAGGCAACAAGCCGAAATATCATGTTTGCCATTGTTATTGGAGTTGCATTGTCGATTATGTTAGGGCTGTTTATATCTAAGAAAATTACCGGGCCACTTGCCATGGCAGTTCAGTTTGCAGACAAAATGGCTGATGGTGATTTAAAGAGCGATATTGATGTTGATCAGAAAGATGAAGTTGGCCAACTTGTAAAATCAATGGTGGCAATGAAGGAGAAGATTGAAAAAGTATTGCAGGAAATGGATCGCCTGACAAATTCTGTAAATAATGGCCTTCTTGATGATAGGGGTGATGCTCAAAATTTCAAAGGCAGTTGGGCTGAGTTGATTAATGAGAATAATAAGTTGATTGAGGCCTTTGTCGATCCAATCCATATGAGCCTTGAAAACCTTGATAAAATTGCTCAAGGGATCTCACCAGATAAGATTACTAAGGAGTACAAAGGTGATTTTAACAAGATTAAGGAGAGCCTCAACAGCTTGATCGAAGCCACCGACAAGATCACAGATTTGGTCACAGAAGTTGGGATTGGTAATCTTGAATTAGAGGTGCAAGAACGCTCCACAGAAGACAGGCTTTCATTTGCGGTTAAGGAGATGATCTCTAAAATGCAGGATACTGCCAATCAAGTCCAGGAAGTGGGGCAGGGTAATCTTGAAATCGTGCTGACCGAACGTTCGCCAAAAGATGTTTTATTAATTGCTTTAAAAGATATGGTGGCCCGACTGCGTGATACAGTTGTTAACGTGAAGGCTGCTGCAGAGCAAGTTGCTGCCGGTAGTCAGGAGTTAAGCACTAGCAGTCAGCAGATGTCGGAAGGGGCCAGCGAACAAGCTGCAACTATTGAAGAGATTTCCAGTTCCATGGAAGAGATGAACAGTACTGTTTCACAAAGTGCTGATAATGCCCAGCAGACTGCCGGCATTGCCAGAAAGGCTGCCATTGATGCAGAAGAAGGTGGGCAGGCAGTTAAAGAGACAGAAGCGGCCATGGTGACCATTGCTGCAAAAATTGAGATTATTGAAGAAATTGCCAGGCAGACCAATCTTTTGGCATTGAATGCTGCCATTGAGGCTGCGAGAGCTGGTGAACATGGGAAGGGTTTTGCGGTGGTTGCAGCTGAGGTGCGTGAGTTGGCTGAGCGAAGCCAAACAGCTGCTCAGGAAATTAAGGGTGTTGCTGACTCAAGCGTTTCCATTGCTGCCAATGCTGGTAAATTGATTACTGAGATTGTGCCGCAGATTCAAAAGACTTCTGATTTAGTTGAAGAAATAGATGCCTCTAGTAATGAGCAGGCCAAAGGGATTGCTGAAAATGCCAGAGGAGTTGAGCAACTGGATGAAGTTATTCAGCAAAATAGTGCAGCAGGTGAGGAGATTTCAGCCACCAGTGAAGAGCTCTCTTCTCAAGCAAGCCAACTTTTGGATACAGTTTCATATTTTAGGGTTGGAGAGCATGGCTGGAGTGGTAGTTCAGCGCAAAATCGTGACCAGCAAATAGACCGCTCTAAAGATCAACCCAAGTTGGAGTTAGTCAAGGACAAGAAGGCAGGTGTCGCGTTGAATATGGGTACAGGCACTGAAGAAGAGTTTGCCAGGTATGAGAGTCTGTAATCAATCTGAGTGGTGGATGAAATTAAAACTGAAAGGAGATTTGCTATGGCCACTATGGAAGATAATACGAGCAGACAGTTTCTCTCTTTTATATTGAGGGAAGAGCATTTTGCAGTTGCCATCGGGAAGATACGGGAAGTGCTTGATGTGAGTACCTTGACGAGAATTCCAAGAATGCCCGAGTATATTAATGGGGTTATTAACTTACGGGGAGCTGTCGTGCCAGTGGTGGATATTGGTTATAAGTTAGGGATGCAACCGGTGGAGCGTACGGTAAACACCTGCATTATGATTGTTGAGATTAATTTAGAAGAGGAGGGCGAAACCGTTGAAATGGGAGTCATCACTGACGCAGTACAAGAGGTGATGAATCTCAACACTGGCGATATTGAGCCCCCTCCAAAATTGGGAAGTGGCTTGAATACCGACTTTATTCTTGGCATGGGAAGGCAGAATGAAAAATTTTTGATTATGTTGGACATAGATAAAGTACTTTCAGTAGAAGGGCGTGAGCTGAATGACTTTGTAATGCCGGCAGAAGAGGGAAATGACCAGCCTGTTGAAGAGTGTGCAGCCTGAGTTAATGTATATACTAAAAAACTATTCTATAAAGAATAGGACGTAACAAAAAACCCCACGGCAAGGAAGTTTGCCGTGGGGTTTTTTTGTTAGAGGCTAAGAGGTTAAACTGATTAAAGAATCGCTCTGCTTAATTGACTTAAAGGCATCTGTTTATCGACGGCTCCCAATTTGACAGCCTCCTTGGGCATGCCATAAACAACGCAAGTTTCTTCATTTTGAGCAATGTTATAGGCGCCGGCCTGTTTCATTTCTAACATTCCTCTGGAACCATCATCACCCATACCGGTCATGATGATGCCAATGGCATTCTTACCAGCATATCTTGCGGTTGAGCGAAACAAGACATCAACAGAGGGCCGGTGTCTGCAAACCAGAGGGCCATCCTTAACTTCAACATAATAGCGGGCACCGCTTCGTTTGAGCAATGTATGCTTGTTGCCCGGAGCGATCAAGGCTTGGCCTCGTAATATAGTGGTGTTGTTTGTTGCTTCACAGACCCGGACCCGGCAGAGGCCGTCTATTCGTTTTGCAAAGGCTGAGGTGAATCCTTCCGGCATGTGTTGCACAATGACAATTCCTGGCGCATCAAGTGGTAGCCCCTCAAGGAAGACTCGCAGGGCTTCTGTGCCGCCAGTGGAAGCCCCAACCACCACTACTTTGTCGGTGGTTTGGGCCATAGCTCTGTGGTTGGTTGGGGGAGCGAGCACGGCGTCAGCTGTGAGTTTTTTCTGGTATTGGATGGTTTTTTGTGGATAAATTTTCTTCACACGCACCCTGGCTGCGGCTTTGACTGCATCGCAAATGTTGATGCGGGCTTCTTCCAAAAACTTCTTGGTACCAAGCTTTGGTTTGAGAATGATTTCAACCGCGCCGTACTCAAGGGCCTTTAATGTGGTTTCAGCGCCTTTTTCTGTGAGAGTGGAGCAGATAACTACAGGGATTGGATGTTGGCTCATCAGCTTACGGAGAAAGGTGATACCGTCCATCCTTGGCATTTCTATATCCAATGTAATGACGTCCGGTACTTGGGTTTCCATTTTTTTTGCAGCTACAATGGGGTCCGGAGCTGTTGCCATTACTTCTATCTTGGGATCACTGCTCAGAATTTTACTGATGGTTTGCCGAACTACTGCTGAATCATCAACTATCAGTACTTGTATTTTTTTTGGCATGATAGGGCACTCATAAGTTTTACTGAACTGGATTTTATATAATGAGGATCCAATTGTTTTTCATTGCAGATTAGTGTCTGAACAAAAAGCAATGTGTAGTTATGGGGTACAGGTAATATTGTATAGGAAAAAAAGCGGATGACTCAAGCGTTTATTTTTAAATAGTTAAAATGTTGTGAAAAAAAATGTACATTGAGAAATTATATATGATAAAATTTTTTATATTTATTGTCTTAACAAAGAAGGAAAATGAGTAGTTGTTCTAATGCTAAGCTGGCTAATTTGTAAATGGATGAAAACTCAAAGTAAAACCTCAACCAATGGGTTCTTATTGTGGAAGATACATCATTTGCCAAAGCTGTTCTTGATGAAGCGTCAGAGTTGCTGGAGGAGTTAGAAGAAGCGTTGTTGGAGCTTGAGTCCTCCCCTGAAGACATGGAGTTAATTAATCGTGTGTTTAGAGAGATTCATACCCTCAAAGGGTCTGCGTCCATGTGTGGTTTTGACCAGATTGCTGCATTTGCTCATGATGTGGAAACCGTGTTGGATAAGGTGCGTAGTAATAAAATTCTGCCCAGCGCGGAATTGGTGGCAGTGGTGATAGTGGCGCGTGATTATTTAAGCCGCCTTTTTGGCGTTATTGGTGGGGAAGGTGATGTTGATAGCGCTGAAGGAGAAAAGATTATTGCAGATCTACAAGGATTTGGGGAGGTTGCGGGTTCGGGAGAAGCAGGCGAGGAAGAAGAGCTGGAAGTTGGGGGGGCTCCACCCATTCAGATCCTTGATATCGAGGCTAACAAAGTTGTTTTGGAGGAGGCTGCAGAATTACTCGAAGAGTTGGAAGAAGCGTTATTGGAACTTGAGTCAAGCCCTGATGATAGTGATTTGATAAATAGAGTTTTTCGGGCAATGCATACCATTAAAGGATCATCGGCAATGTTTGGCTTTGACCTGGTTGCTGAATTTACCCATACGGTTGAAACAGTTTTAGATAAAGTTCGTAACCAGATAATACCGGTGAGTGGTGAATTAATTGGCCTGGTGCTTGCTTCGTGTGACTATATAAGCCGTCTTTTTGGGGCATCAACCGGGCAGAATGAATATGAACCACAAAAAGGTCAACAGATAATTACTGGTCTTAAGGAGTTGCTCAATGAAGAAAAGGGTGATGAATCCCAACCAGATTCTAACCTTGACAATACGCTCGATCAGCGGGAAGAGCAAGGTGAGAAAATTGAGTATTTTATTCATTTTGAACCATCATTAGAGTTTTTTGAAAACGATGGAGATATCGAGACGCTTGAAGCCGACTTAAAGGAATTGGGAGAATTGCATAAAGTTAGCACAAAAGAGCCAAAGCCTGGTGAGGACATTTTTTCATCAGGAGACTTGTTCTGGGATTATATCTTGAACACCAATCAAGATATTAATGCCATTAAGGATGTTTTTATTTTTGCAGAAGGGGCGGCAAAAATAACCATTACCCCTGTGGGTGGCGAAGGTATTGAGGATGTTGAGCATAAGCCGTTGGGTGAGATTTTAGTTGAGCGCGGAGATATTACCTCGGAGGAACTGGAGAAGGCCTTACAAAAGCAAAAGCCCATTGGAGAGTTGTTAGTTGAGAACAAAATAGTTCCCAAGGAGAAAATTGATTCAGCTCTGGCTCAACAACAAACTGTCACGCAAAGCCGAAGTAAAATCAATGAGCAAAAATCAAGTAGTAGTGTGAGAATAAACTCAGATAAGCTTGATCTGTTAATTAATCTGGTTGGTGAGTTGGTAGTTGGTCAGGCCGGCTTGTGTGAAATTGCCGATAGAAAAGATAATAAAGATTTGCGCCTTCCTGTAAAAAATATTGCCCGGTTGACCGCAGAGTTAAGGGACTGCGCCTTGAACATGAGAATGTTGCCCATAGGGACGACATTTTCTCGGTTTAAAAGGCTGGTTCGTGATCTCTCAAGAGAGTTGGGCAAGAAAGTGGAAATGGTCACCGTTGGGGCAGAGACCGAGCTTGACAAAGGAATGATTGATAAATTGGGAGAACCTTTGGTGCATCTGATCAGGAATAGTATTGATCATGGTATGGAATTGCCTGAGGAGCGTAAAGAAGTTGGCAAACCGTTGCCTGGTGTAGTTAAGCTGACAGCAGTTCATTCTGGAGCCTATGTTGTGATTTCTGTAGCGGATGATGGGCGTGGATTAAATCCTGAACAGATTAAGGCCAAGGCCATTGAAAAAGGGTTGATTAGTGCTGAAGAGCGAATGAGTAATGAGGATATCTATAAATTGATCATGGCACCCGGGTTTTCAACTGCTAAAGAAGTGACAAATGTATCCGGGCGTGGAGTTGGCATGGATGTGGTGATTAATGCCATTGAAAGGGACCTAAAAGGCAAGGTGGGTATCTCCTCAGAATATGGGAAAGGGACTACAGTTTCTATTACTTTGCCGCTGACTTTAGCAATAATTGATGGGCTTATGACCAAGACCGGGCCGGGTCATTATGTCCTACCCATGGGGCAGGTAGAGAAATGCGTTGAAATTTCCTCAGTAGATGTAGAAAAGGCACATGGCCGAAAAATAATAGAGTACCAGGGTGCCATTGTTCCCTATGTAAGGCTACGGGATTTCTTTAAAATTCCAGGGAATAGTCCGGAACTGGAGCAAATCATTATTATGCAAGAGGATAATGAGCGGGTCGGTCTGGTAGTGGATGAAGTGCTTGGTGGACACCAGACCGTTATAAAATCACTTGGTTGGACCTATCGTAATGCACAAGGTGTTTCTGGGGCTACAATCATGGGAAGTGGTGAGGTTGCCTTGATCATTGATCTGAATGCTATCATCAAAGAGGTTTTGGTTGAAGAAGAATGCAGGCGTTAAGAAGCACTGTTTTGAAAGTGAGGATTAGAATCAGTTATATTAACTGAATATTTTCAATAAATTAGGAAGCAACTGGTTATAGTTAAACATCAATCAATCATTGTTAAAAGACCAGCTTAAAGTTTATGTCTAGTCATTTTAACAATGATTTTCATTAGGTCTTTTTTGAAATTTCACCTTTCCGACTCCCCATAGGTAATATCTGTAAAAACTATCAACTTGTATAAAATTAGTCAGTTGGATACAATAATTATATATTGTTAATAGGGAACTGTTTAGCACGGCCTCATCTGCTGCGTCATAGGCCTGTTC
>PJEL010005507.1_pt1 | contig 10217 bp, 11 predicted proteins | sample 1853271 | NCBI WGS metagenome assembly PJEL01 (sample SAMN08108733, study PRJNA415343) | Invertebrate metagenome, whole genome shotgun sequencing project. | host: Globobulimina | place: Sweden: Gullmar Fjord | collected 2015-08 | reverse complement strand
CTCGGGCCCACTGAAGGGTAAATTGAAATCCTGAATAAAGGAATTTACAAATTCTTCCGTCGAACATTCTCCAACACCATGAAGCTTTGACTTAGGATTAGCAGCAATTTTCTGTTGTACCTCTTCCAGACTATGTTGATGGCCCAGAAGATTTTGCATTTCCTGCAAACCCGTCCAGTTAATCACTACACCGCCCAGGTCAAACAACAAGACCTTCATACTAATCTACCCTTTCATTTCCTTGATCAAGTTCATGATTTTATGCAAAGGCCCCTCCAGTATGCCAAATTCATCCAGATGTTCGATGGTACTTTGTAAATAATCCCGGTTCGGTCCTCCTCTACCGGATGCGTTTGCAATTATTCGAGCGGCTATTTCAACTTCCTGATTGCCGCAATATTGTTCATGATTATGGTCTGCAACAAAGGTGAGAGCCGTCTGCCGTTTGCCATTGGCCAAAAGATCCATTTGCACCATTTTCGGGATATAGACACTCGTCACCATTTCTCGGCGGTAAAGGTAATCAACTACTGGCTCGCGAATATCTGAAGGGCACAATATAGCTTTCCCTCGGCAAGATCCCCCGACATCAAGTCCCAATACCAAGCCGGGATTTTCGCGAGTTCCCCGATGCACGACTGAAGATACACAAAAAGACCTGTGATAACCGAAAACTCGAGCATCATGGATACCCAAATGATCAAATCCGGGTCGCCACATTAAGGAGCCATATCCAAAAATCCACAAATCTTCTCCCTCTGGAAAATGTGGGAGAGGGTAATCAACAGGCGGTAAATCCGGCTCAATGACTAAATCATATTTCCGCATCAAATTGCCTTTTTGAGTTTTATATTCACGAGGGCAACCCCCACAATGGCGAGAAGCATTCCTAAAAGAGAATTTACTCCCAAGACTTCATCAAATAGAAAATAGGCAACAATCGCCGTACAGGGCGGCACCAGATAAAATAGACTTGAAACATTCGAAGCGCCTCCTCTTCTTAGTAGAAGATAAAGAAGGCTAACAGCACCCAAGGATAAAACAACGATCAACCAGCCCAGTGCAAATACAAATTCACCAGACCAGATAATTGTTCGTTCTTCCATAAAAAATGCGATTGCGCTGAAATAAACCGTCGCCACAAAAAACTGGATCAGATTGCCACTTTTCAAGCTCATGGTTGAACAGTATTTTTTTTGATACAGCGTCCCAAATGAAATACTAAAAAGAGCGAAAAAACACATACCAATCCCGAGAAGAGAGCCTTCTCCCAAAGAAAGTTTATCGGCGACAACCAAAAAAACACCCGCAAGTCCCAAGAGCAAACCTACCCACTGAAGTTTGGTGATCTTTTCTGAAAGAAGTAAGCCTGCAAGAGCCGAAACGACAAGAGGCTGGATTCCAACGATAAGGGCCGAAGTACCCGCAGGCACACCCAAGCTAATTGCCCAAAAAACAAAACCAAGATAACCCCCATGCATCAGCAGACCTGAAAAACCAATATGCATCCAGTCCTGCCAACGATCGGGCCATTGAGTATGGGTAAAAAAAACAAGGGGGAGAAACAGAGCAACACAAATCGCAAATCTCAAGGCCAAAAACGTCATCGGCTCCACATAGGGAAGGCCCATTTTCGCCCCGATAAAACCAGTGCTCCACAAGAATACGAACAGAACCGGCATAACACTCAAAATCAAAGAACGGTCGGATTTTTCGGTTATATCCGACATAAAATGCATCTCTATATTTAAGGAAAGTCGTGACAGATGGAAGCGGAAGCTTATAGAGTGCGGCCATAAACCTCAAGCTATAGAAAATTTCCGGAACTCATTTCATGCGCACTATTTCTATCATATTTATCGCTGTCGTTCTGTTACTTGGGGGATATGTTTATTGGTGGAATCAAGTTGCCGATATCGCGATTGAGCAAGCGGAACACTGGAAAACAGATCGCATCCATGAAGGGTATGAAATTGAAAACAGCCCCATTGAAGTTTCCGGATTTCCGTATCGTGTAAAACTCGATGTTCTGAAAATGACAATCAAAGTACCGGCGGATGAGCAGAATAGGAGTTTGTCTCTTAGGAATATTTGGGTTGTTGCTCAGCCCTGGAAAATCAATCATGTCATTTTCGGTGTAAATGGAACGGTAAATGCAAACTGGCCAACACAGGAAATTACGAAAAAGACGACTATTGACGCCACAACAGCGCAAGGTAGTGCCATTTTCAATAGTTCAGGAAAAGTTGAGACCCTTGCAATCGACATCACTGAACTCACAGCAAAAAATTCCTGGCGCCCCACCGTGTCTGCAGATCGTTTGCAAATTCACAGCCGCCTTGCAGATTTATCACAAGCGGAAACCACAGGAACCACTTTGCCAACACACCAATATTCTATTCAACTTGATACTCTGGATTTGGGAGAAGACGAAAACAATCCAATTGGCAAAGAAATCGAGAGATTTGATATTTCAGTGATCCTGCAAGGGAAGCCTAAAGATTTCAGAAATCAAAAAACAATCGAAGCTTGGCGAGACAAGGGCGGCATTCTTGACATACAGGAAATGAACCTTGTCTGGGGAGAAAGTAAAACCTCCGCGAAGGGGACGCTTTCTCTGGATAAAAAAAATTACCCGATCGGAGCCTTTACCTCCCAAATTACCGGTTTCAATCAAATTCTAGATGCACTCGTTAAATCCAGAAAAATTGATCAAAAAGCTGCCCGTACAGTCACATTCGCCTTAAATTTGCTGGCGAAGGAAAATCAGGAAGGTGAACGATATTTGGACATCCCCCTTACTTTACAAGACGGAGCGCTTTATCTCGGACCTCTCCAATTAATGAAGGTTAATCCGGTTTTTGAGTAATGTCTTTATTCGTCATCCGGATGAGCGGTTCGTCCAAAATCAGCCTCTGCAGTTTCCTGGCCAGCATCAATAATTTGCCGCCGAATGGCCCGTGTTCGCGAAAATATTTGAAACAATGCATCCCCGTCACCCCAACGGATAGCCCGCTGCAAGGCCGTCAGATCCTCTGAAAACCGACCCAGCATTTCAAGGACCGCGTCCTTATTATGCAAGAAGACGTCACGCCACATCGTCGGGTCAGACGCGGCTATGCGAGTAAAGTCCCGAAAACCACCTGCGGAATATTTGATCACTTCAGACTGAGTTACTTCTTCAAGATCATCGGCTGTACCAACAATATTATAGGCGATCAGATGCGGCACATGGGATGTGATTGCAAGCACCAAATCATGGTGTGCAGGATCCATTATTTCCACATTACTTCCGATAGCGGTCCAAAATTGTGTAAGTTTTTCGATAGCATCTTCAGAAGACTTTTTAGACGGTGTCAAAATACACCAGCGACCTTCAAACAGATCAGCAAACCCAGCTGCCGGACCTGATTTTTCTGTACCGGCGACAGGGTGGGCAGCAACAAAATCAACACCCTCCGGAATATGAGGTTCAATTGATTCCACAACCATTTTCTTGACCGAACCAACGTCAGAGACAATTGCTCCTTTTTCAAGCCCCGGCGCACATTCTTCCGCCAAGCTTCCATAGGTGCCCACTGGAGTGCAAAAAATAACAAGATCAGCGCCTTTTACAGCATCCAAGGAGCTTTCATAAGCGTGATCAACAACCCCCAGCTCCAGTGCGATCCGCCGCGTATCATGCGTTCTGGCAGAACACACAATTTCCTCCGCTAGATTGTGAAGACGCGCGGCGCGTGCGATGGACGAGCCGATAAGGCCGATCCCAATCAAGCTCAACTTTTTAAATTTGATGGAACCGTTATCTACCATCTTACTTTTCCAAAAATTCTCTCAAAATATCCATTACCGCTCGGTTATCGTCATCTGTCCCAACGGACATACGTAGGCTATTGACCAGACCATAGGAAGCGACATTCCGTAATATTAAGCCTCGCTCACTCAGATATTTTTCTGCGTCATGTGCAAGTTTGCCGGTTTGACTGAAATCCATCAGGATAAAATTGCCAACACTATTCGGAATTTCCAGTCCGAGGCCACGAAGCGTTTGAGTCAGGATCGGAATCCATTTTTCATTATGCTCTTTTGCTTTTTGAACAAACTCCTGGTCTCGAACGGCTTCAATTCCTGCAGCATGAGCCGCCGCATTAACATTAAACGGGCCACGAATTCGGTGCAACACATCGATCACTTCATCTGGCCCATAAGCCCAGCCAATACGCAAACTGGCCAGCCCGTATATCTTGGAAAATGTCCGAGTCATTATAACATTTTTATTATTGGCAACCAAAGATGCCCCGGCCTCATAATCTGAACGCGCTACATATTCCGCATAAGCTGCATCCAGAACCAGAAGAATGTCAGGCCGTAAACCGGCGTGAAGTCTCTCCACTTCTGAAAATGGGATATAGGTACCTGTTGGGTTGTTCGGGTTCGCAAGAAATAAAATTTTCGTATTTTCTGTCACCGCATCCAACAGAGCGTCCACATCGGTGGTCAAGTTTTTCTCAGGCGCTTTTACTGGCGTCGCTCCGTTGGCAAGTGCAGCCAGTTCATAGACAAGAAACCCATGCAGTGAAAAAAGAACTTCGTCTCCCGGCCCTGCATATGCATTGGCAATAAGAGACAGAATTTCATCAGAACCGGTTCCGCAAATGAGATTGACAGGGTTGATTTCATGAATTTCAGCGATTGCTTTTATCAGCTCGCCAGAGCCACCATCCGGATAAAATTGAAGACTTTCGCCCAAGTTTTTTACCGCAGCCTGCGCTTTGGGGCTTGCGCCTAATGGGCTTTCGTTCGATGACAATTTGGCCACGGGGCCTGCACCAATACCTGTGGACTTCCCGCCGACATACGGCGTTATATCCATGATTCCTGGCTTTGGTGTTGGAAACTGGGATGACATGGGATTTACTTTCGCGTGAATTCTCTAAATCAGGACTGAATAGGAACCGCGTAGGCTCCTAAAATCACCAGCTTTATGACTCCGTCGCCAACAAGCTCTTTAAATGTTGTAAGACGGTTATCGTCTTCCGCCACAAATTCCGAAATTTGAATAAGATGGAGCCAGTCGCCTTCTTCAACTTTTGGAGATCTGGAATCCATACATTGACCAATGAAGCCCGCTTTTTCCAGATATTCATTTATCCGGGCGCGACTTACTTCTCCTTCGGTCACCAAGACCACCAGACTGATATCGTTGCCGGATGGTTCAGGCTGACTTTGACCAATGACCAGCGCACCCAGATCCTCAAAATTACCAGACTCGTTAGGCGTGAAAGGCAGGCAGGCAAGAATTTTAGGAATTGTTTCTCCACCTTGTGCTAGGTGAACCCACCAAGTATCCCGTTCTTCGTTTTGCCAAGGAAGTACGCCAAGTTTGCCGGGGTCCGTTGAGACTTCCCGCAAAACTACAGTTGCTGATTTATGAAGTGTCATAGGGGTCGCAGAACCAAAATGATTGCGCGCCAAATCCCAATATCCCACGGATTTCTCGGGAGCCGTGATCGAAATTGAAAGCGGTTTTTGCATCCGGGTTACGGCCGAAATAATTTCGCGCCAAATACGCGAGACTACAGCATCCGGCAAAGCGCTTGAGTGCTTTTCAAGCAACCGCCGCATAACACTTGCTTCACGACCTGGCCTGAATACCAGCCCGTTACTTTCCTCTTTTTTAGCAGCCGCAATATCCTTGATAATGGCAATTCTTTGCTCAAGGACATTCAGCAGCTCATCGTCCAAACGGTCGATTTCAGCGCGGAGTGCTTCTAGTTTTTTATTTGTTTGTGTCACATTACATACCTGAAATACAGTGCCCTTCGGCAACGTTGGAATCATTCGGTGCAAATTTCAATTGAGCGCGGCAAAGAAATCATTGACACACCTTACCCCTCGGCTCTAGCTATCAGCAAAGTAACCTAAAACAAAGATTTTTCTAAGCCTACAATGTGAAAAGAGTCACTTCCGTGTCAATTACGCCTCCAGTTTCCAACCATCATTCCGTGATATTGGGAAAAGATCAACCCATGTCGCTGGATTGCGGGGCAATGATAAGTGATATATCCATGGCCTACAACACCTATGGCACGCTAAATGAGAGTAAATCAAATGCCATTCTCGTCTGTCATGCGTTGACAGGGGATCAATTTGCGGCAAGCAAACAACCCCTGACCGGCAAAGAAGGCTGGTGGACAACAATGATCGGCTCTGGAAAAGTGCTGGATACAGATAAATATTTTCTCGTCTGCAGTAATGTTTTGGGTGGTTGTATGGGAACCACTGGACCGAAGGACATTGACCCTGGGACTGGTAAATCCTATGGATTGACGCTTCCAATGATTACAATCGGCGATATGGTCCGCGTTCAAGCCTTGCTTCAGGATTACCTAGAAATTCCAGATTGGTTTTCGGTTATCGGTGGATCCATGGGCGGCATGCAAGTATTGCAATGGGCCAGTGCTTACCCTGATCGGTGCTTCAGTGCCATTCCCATTGCGACTGCGGCAAAACACTCCGCTCAGAATATTGCCTTTCATGAAGTGGGTAGGCAGGCCGTTATGGCAGATCCAGCCTGGCAAGGCGGAAGCTATTACGAAACAGAAAAACGTCCAAGATCTGGATTGGCCGTCGCGAGAATGGCCGCCCATGTTACGTATCTGTCAGAATCGGCATTGCACCGGAAGTTTGGCAGGAACCTTCAGGATCGGGATAATCTGACATACGGCTTTGATGCTGATTTTCAGGTGGAAAGTTATCTCCGCTATCAGGGAATTAACTTTGTCGATCGATTTGACGCAAATTCTTATCTCTATATCACCCGTGCCATGGACTATTTTGATCTTGCCAGTGATCATGGTGGATCATTGCCAAAAGCATTTGAAAATACAGGTACTCGATTTTGTGTGGTCTCATTTTCTAGTGACTGGTTATTTCCAACATCTGAAAGTAAAGAAGTTGTTCGGGCTTTGATAGCCGCCGCGGCCAATGTCAGTTTTGTTGAAATTGAAACAGATAAAGGCCATGACGCTTTTCTGCTGGATACGCCGGAGCTTCTGCAAACACTCAGCGGTTTTTTGGATTCAACCGCAAAAAGCAGGGGTATTTCAGGATGATCGAAAAATCCATGCTCTCTCGCCCTCAGGATATTCGCGTTGATCTACAGCTTATCGCCGAAATGGTCACATCTGGAAGCAGAGTTCTTGATGTTGGCTGCGCAGATGGCACTCTGCTCTCCTATCTTGTTGGTACCAAAGACGTTGATGGGCGTGGCATCGAACTTAGCCAAAGTGGTGTCAATGCCTGCGTTACCAAAGGGCTATCAGTCGTGCAGGGGGATGCGGACACTGATCTTTCAGATTATCCAAACAAGGGCTTTGATTACGCAATTTTAAGCCAGACATTGCAGGCAACTCACCGCCCAAGATTGGTCATGGAGCAATTGCTGCGTGTTGGCAAAAAAGCCGTTGTCTCTTTTCCCAATTTCGCCTACTGGCGATGCCGTGCCTACTTGGCGTTCAAGGGAAGAATGCCAATGACCAGTTCACTGGATTATGCTTGGCACGAAACCCCTAACATTCACTTTTGCAGTTTACACGACTTCACGGCCCTTTGTGCAGAGCTTGGGATAACCATCGAAAAATCAGTTATCGTTGGCGTGGATGGTAAAGTGCTTAGAGATCACCCAGATAGTTTCAGGGCTAATTTCTTTGGCGCCCAATGTGTTTTCCTGCTTTCAAGCTGACCTTCGTCCAGATTAATCAGAACAATTATTTCTTTTATGCGTTGCATGGCCGGTGCTTATAGGCCGGGCTGCGGGTGCTATCACAAGTCTGTGACGACGCTTGCGTTTCGCTTCCTCGGGGATCGCAAAAATCTGTTTTTCCGCTTCGATAATCCGAACACCGCTAAAACCTGGCCACCATTTTTCACCAATGTTGTCGATAAATTTTGCAGCCCTCAAATTCAATCTCATGCCACTTGGTGGAAAATATAACGCGCCTTGCGCTTCTGCGGATGTAAACATATTCGCTCTCAAGACCTTACGAAGTTGTCGATCACTGTAAGGATGTCCATATCCAAAGGGGGTTTTTTCCATCCTCGCCCACAAACCGCGCCTTCCCGGGACAATGACAAGCAGTTTACCGCTGGAAGTCAGTACGCGCCAAATCTCCTGCAGCACCTCATCTGTCGCTTCGGAATGCTCTAGCCCATGCACCCAAATCACCCGATCAATAGACGATTCTGGAAGTGGAAGGTCTGTTTCATCACAAAGGCCGACAAGGCCTGGCCCATTATGCGGCCATTGAATAACACCCTGACGGGCTGGCATAAGGGCAATGGTCCGTTCTGTCTCACTGCGGAAGGGATATAGATAGGGTGTCGCATAACCAAGACCAAGCAAACGGAAATTAGATATATCCGGCCAGATCAGACGAATTTTACGCACCAGCGTGCGCCTCACCACACCCCCAAGATGGGTGTGATAAAATTTCCTTAATTCAATAACATCGGGTCTCATCATAATGTTATACTGTCCCAATCGAGCTGGAATTTACAATAAAAGTCAAAAACACATGAGCAAACTGGAAATTCACCAAATCCCTGTCTTTAATGATAATTATCTCTATTTGTTTAAAGATCCAAACAGTAACAATGTTGGCATCGTCGATCCCGGTACTGCCGATGCGGTTCTAGAAAAACTGGATGAACTTGGCTGGTCCCTCACTCATATTATTAACACACACCATCATTGGGACCATACAGACGCGAACCTTGAATTAAAGGAAAAAACAGGCTGTATCGTTGTGGGCGCAAAAAAAGACGCCGACCGCATCCCAGGTATTGATGTTGAGCTTGAAGAGGGAGATATCTTCGAATTTGGTTCGCAAAAAGCCAAAATATTTGACGTGTCTGGTCACACAATTGGACATATCGCCTACTGGTTCGAAGATTCTGACGCACTTTTCTGCGGTGATTCACTTTTTGCTCTAGGTTGTGGCCGCCTCTTTGAAGGGAGTCCTGAGCAAATGTGGACAGGCCTTCAAAAACTTCTGGAACTGCCTGATCAGACCAAAGTCTACTGTGCTCATGAATATACGGAAGCAAACGCCCATTTTGCGATCACTGTGGAGCCACAAAACACTGCTCTGAAACACCGTTTCGATGAGATACTGAAAAAGCGTGCTAACAATATTCCAACCATCCCAACTACGATCGGTGAAGAAAAGGCAACCAATCCTTTTCTCAGACCAGATAGTGCAGATTTGCAGAAAACTCTTGATCTGGTAGGAGCAGATCTTGCGACAGTTTTCGCTGAAACTCGTCGCCGCAAAGATAATTTTTGATGACGCCGGAACAGATTATCAAGGAATTAAATATGAAGCCGCATCCGGAGGGTGGTTTTTATGCCGAGACATTTCGTGATGCTGATAATTTATGTACAAACGCAAGAGCAGCGTCTACTGCAATTTACTATTTGCTGCTTAAAGGACAAAAATCCCATTGGCACCGCGTAGATGCGGCGGAAGTCTGGCATTTCTATGCAGGATCACCGCTGCAACTTTCTCTCGCCAAAGACAGTGAAAAGGTTCGAGAAGCAACACTTGGAACAACTTTGCTTGGCGGGGCCCGGCCCCAGATCGTTGTAAAAAAAGGGGAATGGCAATCCGCTATATCTCTTGGCGCCTGGTCACTTGTCGGCTGCACAGTAGCACCGGGCTTCGAATTTGCGGGCTTTGAAATGGCACCTGAAAGCTGGTCTCCAGCCTGAATTGATTGAGTTAATAACAAGGAATAACAAAGATGCGATATCTTCACACTATGGTTCGAGTTAAAGATTTGGATGCCAGCCTGGATTTTTATTGCGATAAGCTTGGGTTAAAGCAAATTAAACGCAAAGACATCGAAGTGGGACGTTTCAGTCTTATTTTCCTTGCACCAAAAGGGCAGGAAGAGGCTCAAGTAGAACTTACCTACAATTGGGATCCTGAAGATTATGACGAGGGGCGCAATTTCGGTCATCTTGCCTATGAAGTGGATGATATCTACGCAGCTTGTCAAAAATTGATGGACGGCGGCGTTATAATTAACCGCCCTCCTCGTGATGGACGTATGGCTTTTGTTCGATCCCCCGACAACATATCCATTGAGCTTTTACAAAAAGGGGAGGCACTTGCATCGGCTGAACCTTGGGCCAGTATGGAAAATACTGGAAA
>PJEL010005505.1_pt1 | contig 10220 bp, 11 predicted proteins | sample 1853271 | NCBI WGS metagenome assembly PJEL01 (sample SAMN08108733, study PRJNA415343) | Invertebrate metagenome, whole genome shotgun sequencing project. | host: Globobulimina | place: Sweden: Gullmar Fjord | collected 2015-08 | reverse complement strand
CGGGCTCCGGTCTTGATCGGAGAGTGAGGCAAAACAATGCAATTAGACAAATTTACAGTAAAATCGCAAGAGGCGCTGCAGGCTGCCCAGACTCTTGCCGGACAAAAGGGGCAGCAGGAAATGTTACCGGAACATTTACTCCTTGTTTTACTGCAGGAAGCAGAAGGCGTGATTGTGCCGGTATTGCAAAAATTAGGGGTTGATCCTACCCGTTTAGCATCCGAAGCACATGGTGAGGTGGAACGGCTTCCCAAGGTGAGCGGTTCAGGCTTTGGCCAGGTATATGCCTCCCAAAGATTGAAAAATATACTGGATAAAGCCTTCAAAGAGGCGTCGTCCATGCATGATGAGTATGTCAGTCAGGAGCATCTCTTTCTGGCTCTTCTCGGAGAGCAAAAATCAAAGGCTGCAGATCTGCTAAAAGCTGCTGGAGTAACAAAGGACGCTTTTTTCAAAGCACTGGCCGATATCAGAGGGAGCCAGCAGGTAACAGACCCCAATCCGGAAGAAAAATATCAGGCCCTGGAAAAATATGCCCGCAACCTTACCGATCTTGCCAAACAAGGCAAGCTCGATCCGGTCATCGGCCGTGATGACGAAGTGCGCCGGGTCGTGCAGGTGCTCAGCCGCCGCACCAAAAACAACCCTGTGCTTATTGGTGAACCAGGGGTTGGTAAGACTGCCATAGTAGAGGGGCTTGCCCAGCGCATCGTCATGGGTGATATCCCTGAAACCTTACGCAACAAGCAGGTAGTATCCCTTGACATGGGAGCACTGGTGGCCGGAGCCAAGTACCGCGGTGAGTTTGAAGACCGTTTAAAGGCGGTGCTTAAAGAGGTGGAAAAGCGTGAAGGTGAGATTATCCTCTTTATTGATGAGATCCATACCCTTGTTGGGGCCGGTGCCGCCGAAGGTGCCATGGATGCCTCAAATATGCTGAAACCGGCATTGGCCAGAGGTGAGTTGCATTGCGTTGGCGCCACAACTTTAAATGAATATCGTACCATTGAAAAAGATGCGGCCCTTGAACGTCGTTTCCAGCAGGTATTGGTGCAGGAGCCCTCTGATGAGGACACCATTGCCATCCTGCGCGGCATTAAGGAAAAATATGAGGTGCATCACGGGGTACGCATCAAGGATTCCGCCACCGTGGCGGCGGTGACCTTGTCAAAGCGCTACATTACTGATCGTTTTTTGCCGGACAAGGCTATTGATCTTATCGATGAGGCAGGGTCCAGTCTGCGCATTGAGATTGATTCCATGCCAACGGAAATTGATGAGGTGGATCGCAAACGGATCAAGCTTGAGATCGAGCGGGAAGCCTTGAAAAAAGAAAAAGATGCGGCTTCTAAGGAGCGCTTGCAACTCATAGAGGCAAAGCTTGCTGATTTTAATGAGCAGTTGCGCAGCATGAAGGGGCACTGGACTCTTGAGCGGGATGTAATCCAGAAAATAAGGCAGGTCAAGGCCAGTATTGATGAGGCAAAGGTCGAAGAGCAACAGGCCGAGCGCAGCGGTGATTTGAGCAAGGTAGCTGAAATTCGTTATGGAAGAATCACTGAACTTGAAAAACAGCTGGTGCAGGAAAATGAGCATTTAGCAGAAATCCAGAAAGACCGTCAGATGCTTAAAGAAGAGGTGTCTGAAGAAGATATTGCCACGGTGGTGGCAAAATGGACCGGTATCCCGGTGGATAAACTTCTGGAGGGAGAAAAGGAGAGGCTGGTACAGGCGGACAGTAAACTTGCAGAAAGGGTTGTTGGTCAGAAAGAGGCAATAAACGCTGTATCCAATGCCATTCGCCGTGCCCGAGCAGGTCTGCAGGATCCGAACCGCCCCTTGGGTTCCTTTATTTTTCTTGGGCCAACCGGGGTGGGTAAGACGGAGCTTGCCCGTTCACTGGCGGAGTTTCTTTTTGACAGTGAGCAGGCCATGATTCGTCTCGATATGTCGGAGTTTATGGAGAAGCATTCTGTTGCCAGGCTTATCGGTGCTCCTCCAGGTTATGTAGGCTATGAGGAAGGTGGGTATCTCACCGAAGCGGTGCGGCGCAGGCCCTATTCCGTTATTTTGTTTGACGAAATAGAAAAGGCCCATCCTGATGTCTTTAATGTGTTGTTACAAATCCTTGATGACGGTCGTATGACCGACGGCAAGGGGCGCACCGTGGTGTTTAAAAATACCATCCTCATCATGACTTCCAATCTCGGCAGCCAGCTCATTATGGAGCTTGGTGAGGAGAACCGGGAGGAAATGAAGCAGAGGATTGATGATATTCTCCATCAGCAGTTCAAACCGGAATTTTTGAACCGTATTGATGAGATCATTACCTTCCATGGCCTTTCCAAAGAGGATCTGGCCCAGATTGTTGATATTCAGCTTGTGCTGTTGCAAAAGAGGTTGGCCGAGCAGAAACTTGCTATTGAGTTGACGGATGCGGCCCGCACCTTTATCATTAATGTCGGCTATAATCCATCCTATGGCGCTCGGCCCCTGAAAAGGGCCATACAACGTTATATTCAGGATGGTCTGGCCATGGAGATTCTTGAGGGAAATTTCATAGCAGGTGATAATATACTGGTGGATGTGGCTGCTGGTGAGCAAAAGCTTGCGTTTAGTAAAAAATAAGGAGGATGTACGTGTTGGGCCTTTTTAACAAAAATACTGAGGAGATTGACGAGCTGGTACAGCTTGCCGTTGATCGAGCTTCAAATTTGTACGATAAACACAGGCGGTGCTGCTCTGAGTCTCTACTTGTTGTCATGAATCAGGCATTTGGCGGTGGACTTTCCGCTGAAGCGGCTTTACAGATAGGTTCCGGTTTCTGTCATGGTATGGGTGGGGCATGTTCGACTTGCGGTGTGCTGACCGGTGGAGTTGCTGGTCTGGGGCTTTTCCTGGGGCCGCACAGTAAAGATGGTCTGCGGAAGAAAAAATTTGATAAGATTGTCCGCAAGTTACACGATCAGTTCCGTGGGAAAAACGGTTCCACCAGTTGCCAGGTGCTGACCGAAAAGGTCAAGCGCAACCGCAAGGCCCGCCATGCTAATTGTTTGGATTTGACCAACGGAGGGGCGGAGTTGGCTGTTCGTTTGCTGCTTGAAGCCCGTCCGGAGCTTATCAAAAATGCAGATCGTGATTTTTTGCTAAGCAGGGACAATGTGAAGTAAACACTAAATTTTACAACAATTTCGGAGGGGCAGGGTCGAGGGTCCGCAGTTTTTCAAGGAGCACGGCTACCTTGAAATAGGAAGGGAGATCTTGCTGATGGCTGCCTAAAATGTCAACGGCTTTTGTAGCCATCTTTTGGGCTCCTTTCATGTTGCCCCGTTCAAGATGGACGTAGACGCCGGCGGCGCGAATCAGGGCCTGCAGGATGTTTTTATAGTCTCCGCTTGCCTTCATCCAGTGCTGTTCCAAATATTCATGTACTTCAAAAAACAGCTCTTCGTCCCAGAGGTGGAGAGCTATCTCATACACCTCGGCATCTGGTTTTTCGCAGACAAACTGGATAATTTTGTCATAACTTGAAAGTCGGTTGTCGATGTAGTCCAGGCAGTACTGCTCTACCCCAATTTCCTGGTAGTGCGCTGCAATGGCCTTGGCCGGTTGCAGGTCTTTTGTGGTCAGGGCATTGACGCAGCTCTCTGAAAGAGCATTACGGATGTCGCGGCACAGTCTGCTGTTAAAGGGGTCAAACTTTTTCACTTCTGATACCAGTTACCACCTTCATCCTGCAGCCATGTTCCAGGCTTAGCTTTTGCGGCAATCTGTTTAGCCCGGCGGGATCCCACAAGCTTTGCATCGGTTTCCTGCTGTTTGGCAATGGCTTTGTAGACCTTGCGGCGGTCATCGTTTTCATCACTGACCAGTTGCTGCTTGCTTGCTTGATCTTTCCTGAACTCTAAAAAACCCTTGTTGGTTTCTCCAATAATTCCCTTGGTCTTTAAGCTGTTTATTGCCGGAACCCTGGCCTTCATCCGTTCCTTGATTCCGCCAGCTTCAGCCAGGCTTGTGAAAGACAGACAAAAAGAAATGAGGAGGGTGATGAGAATAAGTGCTCGTTTCTGCAGATGCTGATTCATAAAAAAATCTCCTGATATTTTTTATCGCTTACTGTTCGTCAATGTCGCCAAAAAAATCATCCAGGGCCCTGTCAACCTTGATATTGATGTCAATGGTGATGTGGATTGGTTTTATTTCAACCGGTTTCACCTCAACTTCATGGCGAGAATCTATTTCATGTTTGGTACACCCACCGAGCAGGATGAGTGTCGCACATAACGGCAGCAGGTATTTGGTTACCATGTGGACTCCTTGTAGGCTACCTTGGAAAACTAGATACCCTATTATTATTGAATAGACTGCAGCATATCTTTAATGCTTTTATCATACTCAAGAAAAGTATTAAGAGGAAAGCGAAAATTTACATCAAGACGGATTGGCTGGGAAATCCCACCTTGTTGATCTTTTTGACGCCGCAAATTACCGGTGGCGCTGTTGTAGCTAAAAGGAAGAGGTTGGGCCGGTTTGCCGTCAAGTTGTAGTTGGAGGACTAAGCTTTCATCTTCGGTGATAAGATGCAGTTTGGCCCATTTGTAGTTAAAGTCCCGCAGTGCTTCCTGGGCAAAATCAAGTTGAGCAAATTGCGGTGTGTTCAGCGGGATTGCTTTCGTCAGATAATCTGTTTCAGCGATACGGACATGCCCACCCTGTCCTGGGGTGGAGTAGAGAAAGCTCTCCGCAAAGGTCAGTCTGTTTCCTTTAATGGTTATTGGGATTCTACCATTTAAGGCCCCGTCGCCTGTAACATTCTCAATGCCAACCTGTTTAAGGATTGTGGCAAGTTTCAGTTTATAACAATATAAATTTAACTCTGTCTGCGGTTGCTGTTTGGCAAAACGGATGGCCGAGGTATGGATGGAGCCTTGGGCCCAATTAAAAGCCCCTTTTTCAAGAAAGAATGATTGGGGGGATTCAAGGCTGAAAATAAGTGTGCCATCGGTTACCGAGAAATCTTTAAAATTAAGAGCGTGAAACTTTATTTTTTGCGAGGGGGCACTGCGAAATTCCGGCAGGTTCGGCAGGACAATGCTGCTTTCAATGCCCGAAATGGTCAGTTTTTTATCTGGCATTGCCATGCTGCCTTTACTCAGTGTCAGCTGTGCTGTGCCTTCCTGGCCATCTTTAGCAAGCTTCATGTCTGCCTGCCCTTCAATAATTCCACTAAAGAGCATTCCCTGGTCTTTGTCTGTGAGGATTACCGGATCAAAGTCCGTCAGTTGGTAGGGAGGAATTTCCACCTTCAGGGTGGTGCCATTTCCTGCAAGTGAGCTTATCAGCTCGAAGTCTATGCTGAGATCAGGAAAAAGGGTGGAAAGATAGTTTGTTTCAATTTGCACTGCGTCTTTAGTGGGCCAGATTTCTCCAGTGAGTGAGCCAAGGGCGGTGTCTTTAAATCGTATTTTTTTGCATCCAAATTCTCCGGAAGGTGTTTGGGGAGTAAGTGGCCATTTTATCGGCAGGTTTAAGTGAATTTTTTCTGCCTGTACTCCTGAAGATTGGTGGTGCAATGAGCCATTGCTAAAATGCAGGATTCCATTTGTGGAAATGGTTGTGCCTTTTTGCCAGCTTGTCCTGCCTTTGAGAAGTATTTCCGGGATGCCTGCCTGGATATTTTCATTGTCCATGCTCAGGGAAAAATTATGCTGCCAGTCAATGTCGGCCTGCGCAGCTGAGAATTTTCCTCGCAGGCTCAGGACAGAAGAGGGTATGTCCACTTTGTTTTCCTTGAAAACTGCGTAAAGCTGGGTGGTGTTACTGCTAAGCTGAAAGGTCCAGCTATCAGCATCTTTTTGTTTTTCACTGTTTAGGGTAACCTGTATGGATGCTGGCCCATTGCCGTTTGCCAGACCTAGTTGCATCTCGTTATAGCCAATTACAGGCTCGTGAAAGCTCAGCGCTGCCTTGAAATCTGTGCAGGCAAATGGTGAGAGACGAAGATCAGCCTGTGCGGCTAGATCCACCAGGGCATGGAGGTCAAGTCCGTTGGGAAGCTGAACGAGATCGCTAAAACGCTTGGGGTTAAGTTTTGTGGAAGAGAGGGAGAGGGTCCCCGCATTTGCCTGTCGGTCAATGGAGCCGGTGAGCTTGATCTGTTGGCCACGGGGGTAGAGGCTTACCTCAATGTCGGCCTGATCTGTGTTGCCGGCAGAAGGCCAGTTAATCTCAGCTTCAAACGGAATCCGGTAGTGTCTGCCATTAGCCCGACAGATCAAGGTTGCCTGTTTGATAACAATGCTTTCTATAAAAACAGGAAGCTGTTGTTCTGTCTTTTTTGGTTTGTTATTTTGGGAGGACGATGACGTAAGCAGTTTTTGCAGGGAGGAATCATCCATGAGAAGCTGATTGTCCCTGAAGATAAAGCGGAGTTCCACTCCATTTAAGCTGATCTGTTTGATTTTTTTGCCAAAGAGACCGGGCAGTGTGTATCGTGCAGCCAGTGAGGAAACCGTAAGCGCCGGAGACTTGGCTGAGCCGATATGAAATCCGCCGCCTGCGTCTGTTAAGCCAAGATGGGGAGCATGGGGCTGGAAGTTGTCAATACCGGCATTTGCTGCGAGCTCTGGCATCAGTGATGTTTGCAGATAGATCGGCAGCAGGATGGTGAGTGCGGCCCAACCTGTGGTGATCAGCAAAATCAGGGTTATGACGATGCGCAGGATTATTTTCATTATGATTATGATGCTGTATGGGGTAAATTTCTGTGAGTACGCTTCAATTAAACCATAGACAGAGCTGAGATATCAATAAAAGTATGATATGATAATGTTTTATGAATCATATGTTAAGAAAATCCAGGTGGCATCCATGAAGATAAGCAAAGGCATAACTTGTGTTATGCATTTTTTTGAGCATGTGGATTGTTGGTTGTAGTCAGGAGAAACCACCCTTTAAGGCTGTCTACACTTCAAAAGACGATGTAACGGTAACCTACCAGGGCAAAAAATATTTACTGAACCGCTATAACCCATCGACCAAAACGCCGTTTGCCTACAGCTTTGAGAGTGATGGTGATCTTGATCTTGCTTTTGGCGACAAACATTATGAAGTTGACAGCCCCTATGATGTGGACAATAAAAAGAAAAAAAGTGTCAGGAAGAAAAAGTCTACCAGTAAAAAGAGACGCTAGCCATGGGTAAAAAGCTGCAACATCTGCTTCGCTTTCTCCAGCGGGAGAACGTGATAAATCTGCTTGCTGTCATTTTAGTCATTGTCCTCTGCAGTGGTTATCTGATTGCGTTTTTTGAGCCGGACATTTCTTTTGCCAGTGGTATTTGGTGGAGTATCGTTACCTTGACCACCGTGGGCTATGGTGATATCTCGCCGAGTACTGCCGGAGGACGAACCTTGGCTGTACTCATCATGTTTTTTGGCATCGGCCTGCTCGGTATGCTCAGCGCCAGTCTTGCCACTCTGTTAATAAGTAAACGAATGAGGGAGAATAAGGGCATGTGTGCGTCAAAGGTGAACAGTCATATTATTATCTGTGAATGGAACCATCGGGCCAAAGCCATCTTAAAAGAGCTTCGGGCCGATGCACAAACAGAAAACGTCCCCATTGTCCTTGTGGCCGATATTGAAGAAAAACCGGTTGATGATAGTAATCTGTTTTTTGTCAGGGGGGCGGTAAACGAAGAAACACTGGAAAAGGCCAATCTGAAAAAGGCCAGCACCGTGATTGTGCTGGGCGATGACTCGGTGGAAACAACGGCCCGGGATGCCAAGGTGGTTCTCACTACTTTGACCATTGAGAGCATGAACCCCGATGTCTATAGTGTGGTGGAGCTGGTGGATAAGGTCAATGAGCAGCACTGTCAGCGGGCCACTGCCGATGAAATCATTATCGGCAGTGAACTGAGCAGCCACCTGATAGCAAGTGCGGCCAGTGATCACGGCATCAGCAGGATTATCTCCGAACTTCTCAGCAGCCGTTACGGCAATGAGCTTTACTCCATGCCAGTGCCTGAGAACATGGTGGACTCGAAGTTTCTCGATGTGTTTGTTTCCATGAAAACCGAAAAGAATACCACCGTCTTTGGCGTGCAGAAAGGCAGCGGCGGTGAGTTTATCTCAAATCCGGATGCAGATTATAGGGTTTCACCGGACGATTTGTTGCTGGTTATTTCCAAGGACAGGGGATGATGATTTGAGGAGTAGCTGTTCGATTTGATGATGAGTAATTTTTGAAGTTGATTAAATAAACATCGATATTTCCGTATTCAACCAGGACGCATGGGTGTAAATTTGAGATGCTTCCTGAAAACAGGCCGGTGGCATCGGAGAGATGATTGGGAGATTTTGCAGGGCGAGTTTGAGCTACGTCATTTTACTGCTTTTTTCTGAAAAAGGACAAAATGCCGCTGTTTTTGTCTGCAGAGGGGTTATGGAGGCGAATCTGTTTAATGGTATCCTCCACTACATTCTTCATATCATTGACCATCTTATCTTTTTCCAGGGAATTTTGTTGTGATGTCTTTACATATTCAAGCATGTGGTCGATTTCCTGGATCATTTCATAGATCGTCTTTTCATCAATCTGGGAAATTGTCTGATTGATCAGCTGATGGCAGAGGCCGTTAAAGCTGTCGATGAGGAGCAGTCGCTGTCTGCTTTTATCTCCCCCTGCCTGCTTGCACGCCTTAATAACTGCTTCCCGGTTGAGGTAAGCAGGGATGCCCATTTGAAAGTTTTGCAGCAGGTGGGCCTGGGCGGAAGGGAGATTCTTTTTGGCTCTTGCCAGGAGAAGGTCGTTTTTTTCTCCTGCCCCTGACGACAGAGCGGATATGGTGATCTTAACAAGGTCGTTATATACAGAAAGAATAAAGTCCAGCTCCAGGCCGGTTTTTTCTTTCTTTGTTGTTGTGGTCGGTTCGATCAGGCCGGATGAGAGGAGAGCATAGAGCGTTTTGTAGGCCATGAACTCCTCAAAATGACTGATGGTGATGATGTCCCGAACCGTTCTGCTCTCGTTGATATATGAGAGAATTAGCCGTTCATCTGCACTGCATTCCAGGGAGTTCTGTTGTCTGTTTTTGCCCGGGGCGAGTTTGTAGGTCAGCTGGTCGCTGGTGATGCGTTCAGTAAGAATCGACATCTCGTCGATTCGGCGTGACGCTTCCAGGATCAGCTTCATTGGGTTGAGGTTGGTGATCACCATGCCCTCAAATTGCAATAAAGTGTCTTTGTATTCAAATTTTCCTTTATCCCAGAAGAGGACGTTGTAGAGGATTTCCTCGGCCTGCTGCTTGTTATACTCCAGCAGTTCTGCTTTGGAGATATAGTTTTTATCAACCAGTATTTTGCCAAGGAAATTTTTTTCTGTTGAGGTCGCTGTCAGGCATTCCTGCAACTGCTTACTGCTTATAAGGCCGTCTCTTTTTAAAAGAGCACCCAGGCGGACTGATTTTTGGGAGCTTTGTGCGTAAACAATGGTGCCTTTTTGGAAGTAGACTTTGCATTTGTTTTGGCCGCAGATCACCTGTAGAATTCCTGTGTTCTGGTCTTCGCACAAGAGTTGCAAGATGCTGGTCAGAAATGCGCCTTCAAAGTCGCCTTGTAAATTCATTGCCTGGAAATGTGTACTTTTGCAAAGGTGGTTGTGTCTGCCTGCGCATCATGCGCCATCCTCTCTTGTTTAATAATAGTAGAAGTTCTATAAAGTAACAACCGGCAATCCTCTCTTGACGCAGAACTTGGATATGATACCATACCCCGATGGACAATCTCTTACCTCTTGCAACCTATAGCCTCGTCGGCCATCAGCTTCTGCTGGTTCTGTTTGTTCTGTCCGTTTTACTGGGTTTGTCCGGAGCGCTGAATCTCACCCGGCAGGGGCCTGTGCTCCCTCGGACAACGACCATTCTCTTTAGCGGAACTGCGCTTGTTTTCATGGTGGGTTTTTTCTGGATTAGCTGGTTCCATTATCAGATCTACCTGAACATTGCCCTGGAGATTCCTGCCCATTTTGCCGAAATGGTAATTCCCTTGCCTCTCTCCCCCCTACTAATCCGAGGCGATGACATATGGCACCTAAAGGTTGTGTCCCGCAAAGTCGATAAATCCGATAAGGTCGACCTTTAACTCTCCCTCTAGTCAAGTGCCATGCATCTGGATCCGCCACCACCGATCGACGCGGCCTCGAATTACTGTGAGAACTG
>PJEL010005504.1_pt1 | contig 10221 bp, 9 predicted proteins | sample 1853271 | NCBI WGS metagenome assembly PJEL01 (sample SAMN08108733, study PRJNA415343) | Invertebrate metagenome, whole genome shotgun sequencing project. | host: Globobulimina | place: Sweden: Gullmar Fjord | collected 2015-08 | reverse complement strand
GCATTATTGCCGCCAAGGGGCTGCAAGTCCGCTCACCGGGCGGTTATCTTCGCGGAATGCTGCAAAAACATCGAGACGGGGAACTCTATATCGGGAAATCCCTGTTCGGACTCAAAGCCCGCCAAGATCAACTTTGGAACTAGAAGATCATGGGCGCCCGCCGGGCCGCGAATGTGATAATCTCGGTTGCAGCATCTTGCTCGTAGAGGTGAAATAAACATGGATATTGTTCTGTCAATCATTACGGGCGTTATCGGCTTAGTTATCTTTCTCTGTCGCGACCTTATAAAGGTGTGGATTGACAAGACGTTCCGAGCGGGACCTAACGCGCAAAAAGAAAATCTGGCGGCTGTTCGTGACAGCGTGCTCTCTGGAAAAACCAGCCGGCAGTCGATTGTCGACCAGCGTCGTTTCGATGCCGTCGATCAGCTTTCGATCGCCGTGCGAGAACTTGATAGGTACCGCACCCCGTCAAGATACCTGCCGTACATTGACCTCGACTACGTATTCAACCAAATCGACCGAAAACCCGAAGGACCCGAATTTTTCAAGAACATGATGCGCGAGCTCCCCAGTGAGTTTTCGGCTCCGGCCAATACAAAGATACTCGAACATTATTTGCCCGATCGGGTGAGAGAGCTATACGATCTCTACCTCCAACTCATTTCTTATTCATGGTATATTTCGAAAGATATAAGCTCGGGCGTGAACCTGAGTAAGTTTCTCCAGCTAGACGCTTTGAATGGGACGATTGTCAAACGACTGCCGAGATATGCATGTTTCGTCGAGACCGCAGGCAAATACGCTTGGGTTCATTTTGCGCCAACCGTAAGGAGGGAGCTCTCACTGGAATTACGACGTTTTGTCGATAAAACTCAGGCAGACTCCACAGCGTCAGACAATTTAGTGGCTGACAACCTCCCATTGCCCGGTGGAGTTGGCGGAAAAATACTCCAAAATATACCGCCGGAAATGAAACTAAAGCCTCTAGACCCGAATAGCCCAACGTGATGGCGTTCTCATGGAGCATCTACCGGGCGCCCGCCTGTTGCCTAAGCGCGGGTTCCTCCGCGCGAGGCTCCCGGCGCCGGGCTTGCGGTCCTCCGGACCCGAGCTAACGGCCTTGCCGTGGATCTCGGCCTGTTCAGGCGCTAATCCCTGGCGTGTTTCAGCCACAAACCAAACGGCCGCCCCGAAGGACGGCCGCAGGAAAGTAGGTAGCTCGACAAATTTGCCAATTGTTCCCAAAGTATAGACCCGCGCCCCACCCTGTTCAAGGAGGGCCTAAGTTATGACCGCCGGCACCCGATCGGATAAAGGCTCCCTAGCGGAGGTAGCTCAACGGTAGAGCAGACAAATTTGCCAATTTGAAAGACGCGGGTTCGAATCCCGTCCTCCGCTCCCTGCGGACGAGATTCGAACCCGCTCCATCCCATTGTCTGCTCTACCGCCGACCTCCCTCCGAAGATCGCCTAAGATATCCCATCGGCCTTGGCCGTCAAACTTGCCGACGTTGTCGGCCGGCCCGCTTTTTTTGGTGATTCCCGCCCTACGCGGATCTGGCCCTCGATCCCTCCCCAGCCCTTATTTCACAAAATCCATCCCCGAGGTCCTGCATCGAGACCGCGCCCCAACAGGGCCGCGGCCAGAGTCCTTCGCGAAGTTTCTTCCCGGTTTCTAGGCTCGTTGCGGCAGGGACGGCGTCAAGGGCAAGCCTTCGGCGCGTGCCGCGCCCTTGACCCCGCCCCTGTCCTCACTGACGGCCGCTACGCGGCCTTTCTGCCTGCGTGGAAAGAAAATGCGCGGTTTGAAGATGGAGGTTTCCGCCATGTTGCACCAAGAGCTTTTGAATGCTTCGCCCTATACCGGGCCGTTCAACACACGGAAATTCGCACGCATTACGCCCGGATCCTTGAGAGGGCAATCCGCGTCCGTGTTCGTCGTCGAAATCTACGCCCGCAACCGCCTGATGCCCCTCAAAGCCAAGTGGTTTTTCCGCCGTGGAAACGCCGCCGCCTGGGCCTCCGTCCAGGTCGCGAAATAACCCAAAGATAGGACAGGATCCCATGACCGATTATGAAGACAAACAAAACCGCCGCCGTGAACGCTTCGAAGCGAAAGCCGAAGCCGCCCACCAGGAAGCCGGTGCGCTCTATGGTCAAGCCAAGAAGAAAGCTTCCGTTATCCCCTTCGGGCAGCCGATCCTTGTCGGCCACCACTCCGAAGGTCGGGACCGCCGATTCCGGGGGAGTATCACCCGCGATTTTGAGAGGTCCTTTGAAGCCGAAGAAAGGGCAAAACACTATGCGGACAAAGCCGAAGGCGTCGGCAAGGGCGGGATTTCTTCGGATGATCCCGACGCGATCGCCAAACTAGAAACCAAGATCGAACAAGCCGAAGCGGCGCAAGAGAAGATGAAAGCCGCCAACCGCCTGATCAAGAAACAGGACCGGGACGGCCTGGCCGCGCTTGGGTTTACCCCGCAAAATATCGAAAACCTGTTTACCCCCGATTTTGCCGGGCGTATCGGCTTCCCCGCCTACTCCCTCACCAACAACAACGCCAATATTCGCCGCATGAAACAGCGCGTTGCCGCGCTGGAAAAACAGGTTGAGGCCGAGACCACGGAAACCGAGTTTTCCGGCTTCCGTGTCATCGAGAACACCGAGGAAAATCGCCTGCAATTCATTTTCCCCGGCAAACCCTCCTCTGAGATCCGGAGGATCCTCAAAAGTAACGGCTTTAGGTGGGCTCCCTCGCTTGGCGCTTGGCAACGCCAGTTGAACAACAGCGCCCGATACAGCGCCCAATGCGCGGTCAAGAAGATCGAGGCCGCGCAGCAGGCCGACGACAACATTCTCTAATCTGAAGGAGAAACAAACCCATGAAACACCGCCGAGAAGACTACATCCCCCCTGAAGCGGTCGCCGTAGACCCCGAAGGCACCGATGCCGCCGTGTATCACTTTGGATATAAGGGCTGTTTTTGCGTTGTTGCCTTTCGTGGCAACGCCAAAAAACCGGGCTTAAACGAATATTGTAGAGAACCCGAGATGCGAGACTATCTCACCTCTTTATTCATTGCCGACCGCCGCCGTCTGGCCGAGGCCAAGGCAGAAATCGCCCGCGAAAGAAAAACACCCCATACCCTTAAGGTCGGGGACATTCTGGTTGATATGTGGGGCTACGAACAGACCAACGTGGACTTTTACCAGGTCACCAAACTGGTCGGGAAAACCATGGTTGAAATCCGGCCGGTGCGAAAGGAAAAAATCAACGAGACCGCCGACACCGGGACCTGTACCCCGCGCAAGGGCGATTTCTACGGGGACAAGGTGTTAAGGAGACGCGCAAATGGAGGGAACCAGGTGCGGATAGAGCCCTATTCCCGGGCACACCGTTGGGATGGGAAACCCGAGCATTGGACTTCCTACGCCTGATCTAGAGGCCTGCTTTAGGTAGGGGTGCAAGGAATGTTGCGCCAAGAGCGTTTAAACGCTTTGCCTGAACCCGGACGGAGACAAGAAATTATGGACCGCCCCGCCACTTCCCCCACTCGTGAGGCCTGGCTGTTGGCCGTGGCCGACAAAATGGCGCCCCTGTTCGCCGATCACAACACCCCCCTCCCCCGGCTGCGCATGTCGATCGGATTCACGTCGCGCGGGCCTCGGGGGAAAACGATCGGTCAATGCTGGTCCGACAAGGCCAGCGCGGACAAGACCTTTGAAATTTTCATCGATCCGCGCAGCGACGCCCCCGCGTTGTGGAAATCGGGAGCATGGCGAGCTGGCCGTTGAACGCCACGGAACCACTTAACCACGTTTCCACGGAAACACGCCCTCCGCAGCGGAGACGGAGTCAAGGCCGCACAGAAAGGAACTAAATCAATGGAGCCCGTTAAAGCCCGAGACGAAACCTTTGAAAACCAGCCTTATCGCATCTATTCCTTTACCGTGAAGGGATATGATTTTGTGGTCTACAAGGGACATGTATATGACTGGTGGACGGTCTGCCGGAAACCAAAAGGCATACAACGAAACGACTACGGAAAAACCTTTCACGACCCCCAGAAAATGGTCGCGGCCTACAAGACCGCCCGCGACGAGTTGGCGATGATAGCCGCCGATCAGATCCTTCCGGATCAAAGGGGGGGCCAATTACCAAAATCGCCGTTAGAAACGTCTTCGGCAGCCTTTCTGCTTGCATCCTTGGCCGTAGCTTCTGCAATCATATCAAATGGTTGACGCAAGGTTGCGGTCAATTCACCATCCCGCCATGTGGAGTTCGAGACTAGGAAGTTGAGAAGCCGCCGTTTCTCACGGGCGTCCTGCTTCTCGAACAGCCGTTTGGCGTTCTGCGCTAGTTCGACAAGAAGCACGCCATTTTCAAGATAAGCCTGGTCCGCGCCCTGGTGCCGTTCGATGTCCCGCAGACAGCGTTCCTGTTCGGCTCGCCAGCCTTTGGACACCTTCTCGAAGAAGGTGGCCTCGATGGTGCCGTCGAGCTTGTCAACATAGGCGGCGTGGATGCGGTTCTGGAGCCGGTCATGTTCGGCACGCAACCGCTTGATAGTCTCCTCGTGCTCGCGCCGCTCATCGGCATGGCTCTCATGCAGGGCGTCACGAATCCAACCAAGGATATCATCGTTGAATACCAAGCGGTCAAGGAGCGCCCCGAATTTCTCTTCAAGCACTTCCTCCCGAACGTAAGGCTCCTCGCACTTCCCCTTGTACCCGGTGCAATGGTAGTAGACGTACCGCTTCTTCTTGATCTCCCCGATAATCGAGCATCCACAATGGCCGCAGGCAATCAGGCCGGAGAAGGCGAAGTTATGCTTCCGGCGTCGGTGCTTGGTGTTGTTGCGTTCGTCCATTATGTCCTGCACCCGCTCCCATAGATCGCGCGTAATCAGCGGCTGGTGGCTACCCTGGTAGACCACGCCATTCCACTCGAACTCGCCCATGTAAAGCCGATTCCGGAGAATTTTGTGAACCGTGCTGGTCGGGACCGACTTCCCGCTTTTGCGATAGCTAAAACCGGATTCTCGTGCCTTTTTCGACACATCCCGCAACGCCAGCCCACCCTGCGCATACCATTTAAACATCTTCGTGACATGGGGAGCGACTTCGGGGTCAGCCTCGATCACCCGCTTGCCGTTCGCTCCATCCACGTTCCGGTATCCCAGCGGTGCCGCCGAAGGCCATATCCCCTGCTCTGCCTTCTCCAGCATCCCCTTCTTGGTCTCTTCGGATAGGTTGTCGGTGTAGTTCTTGGCCATCAGCACCTTGATGCCGTGCATGAACTTCTCCGACGACTTGGAATCACCCGACAGCACCGCGCCTTCCTTGACCAGGTGGATCTTGACATCCAGTTCATCGAGCGTCACCCAGTCCTTAATGTTGCGGTAAAGCCGGTCAGTCTTCTCGACCAGGATGGTCCGAACACGAGGGGTAGCTTTCAGGAACGCCACCATCCCGTCAAAGTTGGTCCGGCCCGCCTCCTTGGCCGTCTCAGCGTCGATGAATTCCTTGACCACAGAGAGCCCTTCCCGCGCAGCATATTCCTTAAGCAGTTTGACCTGCGCATCAATCGAGAAGCCCTCCTTCTCCTGTTCCTTGGAAGAAACCCGGGCGTAAAATACCGCCCGGGTGACTTCGCCGGGGGACGCTTGGTTCTTCGGTGTGTCTGATTTTCTTGCCATGGTGTTTTAGTAAAACCTCAACGTCTTCTCGTTGCAAGTTCCGAAGCCCATTTTTGGCGTTAATCGAGAACAAAAGGGGGCATTCACCCCTCATAAATCCGCCGCCTCGCCAATTCCGCATATTCTGGGTTCAGTTCGATAGGGATGGCGTCGCGACCGAGTCGGTCGGCCACCAGCCCTGTAGTCCCAGCACCCCCAAACGGATCATTCCTGGCCCGTTTCCCTCCGAAGGCAGAGGTCATGAGTTCGAATCTCGTCGGGTGCACCACTTTTCTGCCGTTTTTGCAGCGGCTTTAATTACTGCAATAGCGGCTTCCCCCAATCTTCCCCCAAAGTCTGGGGGCGATTGGGGCGTTGTTTTACTTGCGGCCTTCCCCATGTGTAAGGCTTGCAGCTCAAACAGGGCGGCGGCAGGAACCGCGCGGCCCGTATTTCCAATGCCGCGCCTCATGCGCAGCTCTTATTGGACATATAGGACCGCAGCTGTCTGACTACGGGAGAGCGGGAATAACAACTCTGAAATGCACAAAATGATCAGGGGGTAATTTAATTACAGTAGAAGCCGGGTCACTACACCGGCACCATCCTGTATGTGTGAAGCAAAACAGGCCACCGGCGGTGCGCCGGTGGCCTGTTTTTATGTAAGGCGCTACCCGAAAGCATCGTTCGTGGTCTAGGGCGGCTACTCACAGTTCGGGGCGAACTGGCCGATCGAGGCCTTGCCGTTTACACGCCCGTCCAGCTGCGCGGTCATCACCCGTTTAAACGCAGCCACCACCTTTGCGGGCGTGTCTGGCAAGCGGTGCTCGAACAGAAGGGCATCGTGCATGGGCAAGGTGATGGTCACGTCCTCGAGATCACCGACTTCTAAAAGTGCCTTCTTGAAGATTAGCGAGGCAGTGCCCTGAACCACCTGACTGACTGCGGAGCGCTGCTCCTTCGCGGACAGCGAGCCTTTTTCGCTCCTCTTATAATGATTGCCCTGGACTGTCGCGACGCGACCGTCGCGCTTAAATTCCATCCAGACCGTCCTCTTCCATTCTTCATATTTGGAGAACAGCTTGAAGGCGGCCTTTGCCCGTTGGCGGTCAGCACCGAGTGACACCGCCGCGTCGATCAATGCCTTACTACTCATCCCATAGGCGTATGAGAGAAAGAGCTGTTTGGCGGCTTTCCGATTTCCCGCAAGCCCAAGTTGCCTCGTCGCGAACAGGTCGTACATGTCGCCCGCACCATAGAGGGATATTAGCTCCGGATCTTCGGAGAGGGCCGCCATAATACCGACCTCATACTGGTCGAAATCGACATAGCCGAGCTCGGCACCCTCGCTCGCCGCCACGATCGTCCGGTATTTCTTCGAAATGTTTTGCAGCGACGGGCTGCGCAGATGCACCCGTGACGTCCGCGATCCAAAGACATCGATGACTGGCCGCGTGCGACCGCTCGATAAGGTAAGCGACGACAGCACCCACTTGGCCGAGTCGAAGTCCCGAAGCGCGAGCGTATCATTACCGAAGTCGTGTTTGTGCGGCAGAAACTCTAGCACGTATTCGGTCGAAACGCCGCTGAGATCGAACCCGGCTTCATAAAGTTTGTCTTCAATCGCCGTCGGGGTGGGCGTCTCGAGTGGCATGTCATGCTTGGCCGAGTAGTTCTTCAAACATAAGAAATAGTCAAATTCCGCCTCCCTTCGCTTGTCCGATAGCCCTGCTGAGTTGATAGCGATCCCTGCCGACATGGCCTTCTGGAGAAGCCGATAGACGGGCACTTCCACCGTAAAGAAGCGCTCGAGTTCCCCATCGGCGCGAGCCTCCGTGCGCAGAGTCGAGTACATTTCCGCCATAGCTTTCGCGGCTTCGCATGCCACGTCGGTATCGAACTCCACCCCTCCGTTGAACATCTTCTTGTAAGTGGAGCAGGTCTCTGGGCTTGCTTCATATCGCCCCAGCTCGTCCGTGATATCCACCTTTTCGCGAGAGAGCCGGTCTTCGGGATTTCCACTGACGGCCATCCGAAATTCGTCGAGGTCGATGATCTTTCTCGGCAAGTCTTGCGTCTTATCGAACAGAACATCACGAATGAGCCAAAAATCGTGGCATACAACCGCGCCTGAAAAACCCACAACCTGCTCGGCGCTCGTCTCGCTTAGCCGACCATCTTCCAGCCAGTAGAAGCAGTCCGTGCCCCTCCCCGTGAAGTCCTTGACGAACAGCAGCAGCTTCCATGCGCAATCAATCATATTCGCTGACCTCATCCACGAGGTTCAGCAGGTCGGGTCGTTCACGGACAGCGAATGGTAGGCCGTCTTGATTGTTGTGACGCCTTGCACGCTTGACCGTGCCCTTCAATCCCGTCGGCAACAAGCCGTACAGCGGTTTCAGATTGTCCTCTGGGAGCACGGACGCGGAGATCAACAGGTAGCGTGCATTCTGGAAGGGCAGCGTCGTCGAGAAACCCGCAACTGATCGCTCGATAAGGGCCGTCTCATCCACGCAGCGGAGCCAGATGAGGATGGCAGCGGCTTCTCCCGATCGCATATCCTTCTGGAGCTTGTGATTAGCCAGTGCGACCAGAGCGTCGGACCAATATCTCCGTACGGCGAGGTGCAGCCAGATATTGTAATTCTGCCAGTCGTGGATGGCTCCTTCTGGTGCCAAAAGGAAGGCTTCCAATGCCGGCAGACAGCGTCCATCCCTGTCCAGGATCGCGATCAGCCGACAACATTGATCGGTCGATACGGCCTGCTCAGACAATGTTTCCGACAGCGTGTCCAGCAGCATCGTAGACAAGGCATCGCCGACATCGAAAAGACCCGATTCCACAATTTGCGCGACACGGTTCACCGCGAAGCGAAACTGGCGCGATTGGGTATCGTCCGATTTCATGCATTCGGTCAGGAGGTCGAAAATATATGTGACCGAGCGTGTCACGATCCGGCGGCTGCGCGACTGCCACATGTGATTGACCGCAGTCGTCTTACTGTCCTGGGATGGAAAATACTCTGCGAGCTTTTGATCAGACGTATCGGGCGCCAATATCTCGGTTTTGCTGGCGTTGATGTTCATGCCCACCGTCCTCAACTGTCGGATGAGGTCCTGGAGTGCACGCCGAGCATGCAGATCAGAATCGGCAATGATCCGAATATCGTCGACATACCGGTAGTAGTCATACCCCTTCTTAGCCATCTCCCGGTCCACGGAGGACAGCAGGATATTGGATAGAAAGGAGGACGCATCCCGATTTTGCGGTAGGCCGTGACTGCCGCTGAATGTCCACTGCACCAACAGCTTATCCAGTGTGCTGATCGCATTGCGGATCTGCAGCTTTTTCGGTCCCGTCGCCTGGATGTCCGGGATGGCGCGCGCAAGTTCAGCAATAATCTGGGCGCGTGATATATTTTCGAAGAAGTTGCTGAGGTCGGTGACTAGCAGATATTTCTCCGATCTGACGAACGTGAACGTCACGCCCTCGAAGGTGAACCACCGGCTTATCTTAGGTTTGAAAAGATATTTTTTTTTCAGAGGCTTCGGATCGTAGCGATAACTGAGAACCCGATGGTCTAGCCGCTTATCATAGTAGGGAATGAGGAAGCTGCAGATTGCCTGATAGATGAAGCGGTCGAAGAAGTCGGTTTCGAGGCCGTAGCGTTCTCCAAAGCCCTTCTTCGGGATGTTCCGGACGACACTCCGTGTTCCGCGATAGGCGCCATTCCACTCCTGGAGGAGCAGTAGGATAATTTCCTTCGCCTCGTCCGGGCAGTCAAAGAGATCCTCGTATTGCAAGCAGTCGTAATACCAATCGTCCCGCATGTCCTGCCTCAAATGCCGCAGAACCTCGCCGAACCGGATCGGGAATCCCAGAGCTTGCCCGCTTTCCCAGAAGTGGGGGCTGAGCGAATAATCCTTGCCAGCATTCGATTGACCACCCGTTGCCACACTAATACCGTCTCATCTGTTGCCATGCTCCACGAAGGCACGCCGAGAGGCACACGTTTTACATCTTTGGCGACTGACTGCCACACACTCAATAAGTTGTCAACGGCGGAGCAAAACCAGGCCACTTGATGTGAGGCCAGGCGAGGTGTTGCGGATTGTCCCGGGAGTCCATAGGAGGGACCCGCGCGCCCATTCGGCAAGCCCCATCGTCCATCAGCCCAAAACCAGCCACCCCCCCCCTGGGCATCAAAAAACAGCGATCTCGAATGCAATAAAGTGGCCTCAGAAACGCCATCCTTTTCACCGACTTTTCGAAGAATCGGCCTCTCTGGGCGGCTTGTTGCTGGAGCACATCCGGAAGTTTTGCGGCTGCCATATCAGAGTTTTCTCACAGCGCGTGAAGGTGTCGACCACCACGCCCTCCGTAGGGGCGTCGTCACGGCCTTCTCGGTTGACAGCCTCGACCTGAACAGCCCGGACCGCTATCCTTGCGGCATGAGGCATCTGATATTTCTTCTCTCCGCACTTCTTTTCCCGTCCTTTGCGTCGGCTGAGTGCTATGAATGGCCCTTGCGGGAAGGAAAAG
>PJEL010005503.1_pt1 | contig 10224 bp, 2 predicted proteins | sample 1853271 | NCBI WGS metagenome assembly PJEL01 (sample SAMN08108733, study PRJNA415343) | Invertebrate metagenome, whole genome shotgun sequencing project. | host: Globobulimina | place: Sweden: Gullmar Fjord | collected 2015-08 | reverse complement strand
TCTATAGGTATCATATGAGTCCTACTAAGTTGAAATACCTCTATAAACGAAAAAACGTGCCACCATTTACTTGCAAATGCATTGAGAATGGAGTTTGACCTATATCTTCATGAAAGTAGATGACAGTGACCTAATTCTTGAAATGTAGGTCAATGTGACCTAGATCCATAGGATCTGGTGTCTCATCTGTTGAATTTGAATGTACAGGTGTAGGCCACATTTTGAAATTTGGGTAGTACAGGTCACATAGGAGATACAGATTTCATCTCCATCAATTAAACAATTAAAATAAGGGCCACTGATTAGCGGCAAATGCATTGAATTGATAAAGTCCCTCCATTAAAGAGAAAAGGTGCCATTTTACTGACTAATGCATTGAAAATGAAGTTTGACCTATATTTCAATGGAAGTAGGTCATCGCGGCCAAGAGGTGCCCAAAATGTCAAATACATTTGATATTTGGCCTTTTCTGGTCAAATGAGTGTCCGTTTTCAAAAATCACATTATAACCTATATCTTGGTGAATGTAGGTCACAGCGACCTAATTTTGGACATGGAAGTAAAGTTCATTTATAGGTATCATATGAGCCATGCAAAGTCGAAATACCGGTATAAACTATAGACCTAGATTCCATTTGTAGATTCATGGGACTGGAAGTCGCGGTGTCCAAGTAGTGTTTTGCTCTCTTTGTAGTCCATCCTAGGTGGTTGTGTGGCCAGTTTGCAGCATCTGTTGTGGCTTCTTGGTGCTGATGCCATCAAGCTTGGTGCATTACTTATACATATATAACACAAATACAGCTGATTATGTATAAAAATAACATTTTTTTAATATCTACAATATTTCAAACATCCGAGGTTAAGTCACATGACATCAATGTATAATTTTCATCCTGACCGATTTGTAGAGTTCAGCAGTTTTTGTTGTGTCCATTATAGTATACGGATCTGCCAGAGAGTCACGTGGCCATTATTGTCAACATCCATAAAGATAGCAGCAACGTAACCATTGTAGCTGTCAGTAGTGAACTATCCTTTATTAGGGACATTTGAGAGAGGCATCCCTGATAGCAGCAGAAGACAATTGGTGAGGACTGTGATGTCGCCATGAACTAACACCTAGAAAATAATGAAAATGAAAGATTTGAATGGCAATTTGCATATAACAAGCTGAATGTATGGCAATAACAATGATTAAAGAAGCTATATTGTTACAAATGGAGAATACCAGATATTTTAAATGTTTTGTTTATTATACATGATTAGGCAAATTAAGTATATGGCAATTTGTGATTGAAACAAAGTAAATTTTAGATGTAGAATGTATACCTGTTTTTTTTACTTGTTGTATCACCTTTCGTATGTTGAGAATGGCAGCGCAACATTTTGTTCTGTAAAATAAATTATCTTTCTATTTCATAAATATTTCTTTATTTTCAATACATGTGTAGTTATGTGATGAAATTTCCAAGCAGTCTTCAGCAAGTTTATGAATGGGCCAGATATTTTTCTAAATTCAAGAAGAATTTTGATGGTGATACTTTGAAAATTATATGGCAATTCTAAACTTATTTAAAATTATTGTCAGCATCATATTTGGTGATTAAATATATTACCCAAAGATGTGTGAATTGCAAAAATATTGCTTTTCAAATTATTGTTAGCCTGACAATTTAGTGACTTGACCAGAAAAATGTATTATCTAAAGACATATTGGTGGATCTAGTTATTTGAAGTAAGACCTACCTGATAGCATATGAAATGAAGCTCCAAGCTTGTGCACCAGCATTTTGGGTTGATGACTGCTCAAGGAGTCGATGTAATATCATATTGCATCATTGCTTCAGAGTCTGAGCAGATGGGTATCTCAGGTCATGGTATCGTACACCAAAGCATTAGATCCACAGATGAGATATCTTGAATCACAGTTGCTACTTTGCAAAAACAGGTCCAGTAGATCAAGGAGTGGTATAATGTCAAGATGCCATGCCTCGTTGATTTAATGTTGCAGCTGCATTAACACATGGCCACGTGACTGGCAGAAATGGTGATACATTGTTCCATATGTGACGATGATTGGCTGACTCTCAATAGCTTTCATTCAACGATAATGTCAGTAATAGAGGAACAATCCTCTCATAAAACATTGTGAGAAAACTGATGTCATTCATCTCAATGTCTGCTAACATGGCAATGGATATTGCATGTTACATTTATGTACAATTGACAGTAATTGATGTACACCAATGTGTCATGTGAAAAATAGCATGGCGAGGCTGAAAGTATGGCCATGTTTACAACATAAGCATGTTTATAATGAATTACAAAGTAAAACTTCAATATGAAATGAATGAAGAGTACATACAGAGCATGGACAATGCATATATAGCAGTAATGAAACTAACGGTCGTAATATCAGATATACACACACAGATGCTGGATTGTATTTCTAAACAGATTCATTTCAATGTATTAAAATATATAGCCAATGAGGAAAGGGTTAGCATAGAAAATTACATAAACAATGCATTTCCAATGAGATGCCTCATGTAATGATGATATTATTCAACGGCATGTGTATTAAAATAGAAACGATGTATTCCATGATAAATAGCATACTTAAAAGATTGTACTTTATTAAAAGATATATACATACACACTCAGGGATTCCTCCAGAGGGGGGACAGAGGGGATTTGTCCCCTCCTTCCAAAAGGTAAGGAGGGGACGCCCCAACCCTCAGATTGCCTACCAATGCCACGAATATCAGGAAATTCCTTTAAATCAATCTTTTTAGACTATTCTATCATATTTTCATGTTTGAGAAGGGGTGTAATATACATAACAATACCTCCTAAGGTTCGAAATTGATTCAAAAGGTAAAGTAAAATATCTTGTTAGCTGTATGATTCCAAAGTTGGTTGTGAGGTCCGACAAACTTGTCAAAGTCTTGACTCTGGCAACAACATTGCACAGCAGCACTTATTGATGTCAAGTAAGTAACAATTAAGAGCTGCCATTACCATTGTACCATACACACTTAGTTCAATAGTGTCCTGTCTGTGACAGTATTAAAAAGAGCAGCCGTATCACCATGGAAACACTCATGAAATTATATATGAAAGCGACATTCTATCATCACAAACCATGAGAACTAGTCAAATTTACAACTAAGCAAATTGAAAATCCCATAATACATTGTAATAATATCTTATCTACCATGCTCAATATTACATGTAATAAGTATTTATGATTTATGGTGAGAAATGGGGAGCCGTCTTTATACAGTACGTAAGTGTACCTTTCTAAACCCCCACACCATGATAGTTATCAATAGAGCACCCATACTACTATGGTAACAATAACTGAATAATATAAAACAGAGATGACCGAATAATGCAATACAGAGATATCCTGTTTTCTCTGAATGGAGATTACACAATACATGAAAAGATACCTCACAGAACATTATAAAAACAAATGCATAATCTGTATGCATGACATTCCACTACCAGGAGTAATGGACAGTGACCATTACATAATTCCAGCCACATGTCACATGCTTACAGGTATGAACATTAAAACTATGTGGTATAACGTTTATACATATACTAAGTAATTATTACATTCAGATAATATACACTATCAACAGAACAACACTATTGTTTTAACAACTCTTTGAGCAGTTCAACCAAAATTGCTGAAAGATTAATCATGTCTCAGAGCATCAAATTATGAAAGTAGTATGTATTTCTGCACGAGAGCCCATCCTGGGACCCTCTGTAGAACACTGCAGTTCACTCTGCTTGTACTCTGGCAGATAATACCATGACCGATGCAGTGGAGCAAGTGCACAATTTAAATGCTGTAATAACTGGATATTTTAGCCAAAGTATAGTATATAATCACTGAATGGTTCCTTCCCTACTTGTGCTTAGTCCTTTCAAAACAGTAATATGCAATGGATGACCATGAATATTTTACTACCAGGTTATCTAGGTGCCACCCATTTAATATGTGCACAATAAATCTTCAATAATGTACAGAATGAGTTCAATACTATGGCTATCACAGTGTGTTGGGGTAAAAGATCATTTAGTCATAATGTATATTATAGAAAGAGGACTCCTGTGTTGTAGACGATGTATGCTGGCATGTGAGTATACTAACAGGCCAGTAAAAGAGTCATTGGTGTGCACATATTATATGGATGTGCCAACCTCTGCTGCCAACCCCCCTCACCACCTCCCCCTACTTACGCAGAAGGGGGAATGACACCTACATTCCCACCTACCTATTTGGTAGGGGGAATGACAGTGTCTGGAATAGGCATATCATATTGTTGGCACAGTCATTATGTTAGTTAATTTGCAATAAGTGTTATTCTGTATACATAGGCATTGTTTCAGGAACAACCGTGTAAATAATTTTATGATCTGACCAGTAATTGTCTATTATATTTGTCATGTGTGGTTTAAAATTGGCAAATACAAGGTCTAATTTAGAGTCATAGTTTGTTGTGACTTCAGAAATATACTGACGACAATTAAAATGTTGAAGCATGTATTTTTCAAATTTTCCATTGTATAATTCAGTTTTGACCAATGACTTCATGTTGAAATCACCCATAACAATAATCTTTGAAGTAGTATCAAAATTCATCAAACAACGTTGAAATTCTGATATGAAGTTGTTATATGAGGATTTTGGTGACACATACACAGTGAGAATTTGTAATGGTTGCATACAGAATTGCACACATAGGTAAATAGCTTCAAAATATTGTGTCCGATAGCATTTATGTTCAAGAATGGTTAAGTTATTCTTGATGTATATCACAACACCATGATGTGGACGTTGGTTGGATGTAGATGATTCGTCATTTCTGATGAGATGGAAATTAGGCAACTGGTAGTTCTCACTAGGATCAGTGGTCATTAAACGTGTTTCGGCAAAGCTGATAATGGAGGCTGCAAGGATACCATGATCTTTTTTCACATCATTGAAATTTGTGAAAAGTGATCTCGAATTATGGAATGCTACACTAAGGGAATTAGACGGAATTGAGTAAAGAGGTGTATAGCATAATTTCAACATTTTATCTTCAGATAACTCAGCATGATATTTGTGAACTGCAGGAGATATGGATATTTTGTCAACGTTCAGGTCAATTATATGAAGTCCAGATATTTTACGAACACGACTTAAAGCAACATAGTGTGTATGATAAAGATGTACTACTGGACATCTGGGTGATATTGATGTGTCCATATTGATCACGATTTCATCAAAAGTACCACCTTGAGCTGAGTGGATAGTTCTGGCTGCTATTTGGCGCAGGGGAAATTGGGTGATCATCACTTTATGTTTGCGAACAGTCATATCCCGTTTTATAGCGAAGATTGGAGTCCAGTCCTTTTCAATGCCATTAAGGTAATGACAAGCAAATGCAGACCGTTGTTGCTGACCAATTTGTTTTTCATGAAATTCTACCCAAATGACAGTAGGATTGGAAAAGTTGTCTTGAAATTGCAGTTTTCTTAGTACACATGTTGCACCATTGATAAGACCATCAACTGGATTGATGTTTTTTGTAACTGCATATATGAGCGATTCTGCAAAATGGAGTTCTCTATAGAGACCCTCTTTAAATCTATAGACTTTTGCATTTTTGACTGTATCTAATATTTTATTTTTTATTTCCCTAGGGCAGTTTCCAAGAACATCATAATGTGCATAAACAATTGTCTTAATGGTGGTGGCCTCATCATAAATTTTGGTATTATAATTATCAACCATCTCATTAAGAGGAAAGAAATGGGGTACAAATTTTGGATAATCTTCAGATAGTGGGTCGATTAATCTCTGTTGCAAGTATGTTATGTCTGCCTGGGTATGCTGGGCACGTCTGATATTGTTAAGAACATTTGCAAATGGCAAGTCATCTTGTTGTCGCATTATTTGATCCAATTCATATGTAATGAAATGTTCAGTCCATAAATTTGTAGCTAAAGCTCCATAATCAGTGGGTAGATTTAAAAATATATGGGAATCTTGGCATGGTTTAAGTTGATATAGGTCACCTATGACAATTACATGTAGTCCACCAAAAGGAAGTGTATTTCCTTTGAATTCTTGTAGTCTGTGATTAATACAATTGAACATCCTGCATCCAACCATTGATATTTCATCTATGATAACAATTTGTAATTGTCGGTATTTCATTCGAAGTGTATTTAATTTGCTAGAGCTAAGTGGTCTGTGCGCCATTTCCTTATTTGGTTCAAGTTTGAAAAGAACATGAATATGTATGCCATTAATAAGATAGGCCGCCATAGCAGTAGGTGCTGTAAGTATCATACGACAGTCTTCTGGATTTTGACCTTCAGTTGAGTATAAGTGTCGCAACAAATATTGTGATAATGCTTTTATGACCAGAGATTTCCCGACACCAGCTCCACCAGTAAGAAATAGTCGAAGTGGTTCTTGTTTTGTTTTTATCCACTGAATAACATGAGTAAAAAATTCACGTTGTTTTTTATTCAGAGACTGTATTAGTTGTCTATAGTCATGTTCTGGTAGTCTGTCAGCAATAAGTTCAATTTCTTGATCACTTTGAGTCAGAGGTATATTTAGATCTGATGCAATATCGTAACGTGCATGTAATTCTGGTCTTGGTGGATCAAAGAACATACTCTCTGAGGATTCAGTAGGACAGAATTGTTCAGTCTGTTCTTCTTCATCATCATCAGTATTATCATGTTCCTGTGCTTCTTGTATTGCTGTTTGTATTTCTTCATTGTGACTTTCATATTTTCTTTGCATGATTCTAATTTCATTTTTCCGTTGAAGGAAATGTTGTTCATACGTTTCATATGATCCAATTAAATCCACATCTTCATTTCTCCATGGTAAATAGAGGAGTAGCCTTTCCCTGTAGTAATTTTCAGAGTCTGAGTTTTTGTTAAAATTTACGAACCGTATGACTCTAGGATTTTGTCTCGTAGTTATTTTGACTCCATTTGACAAAGTAACTGATAAGAGTTTTTGAGTATGTTGCTCTGATGTTTCTTCCGGTGTATTTGAATTTTCCGAATCTGATGTTGGATCATCATCATTATTATCTGCATAGGGATCATCTATTTGTTTATCCTTAGGGTAAATAATATTGATTGTGGCAGCATAATCAGCTAAACAGTGATGCTCGAGGCATTTCGGTCTTCTCGCATATCTGCGTATCAAGCCATCCTGATGAATATCTGTAGAATTTTTTGGTAAATTCTCCAATTTTTCGATATCTTTGAGGATAAATGGACGTTCTTCTGGTGTATTTGTGTTGATGAAGACAACTTCACGAGAAGATTTTGTGATAGGCATCTGTAATACTAAATACGCAGCTTCTTGAGCACCTACTTCAACACAATTAAGAAATTTATTACCTATATGTCGAACAGCCTGTCTGATCTCCATATTGTCCTTTTTTGCCTCTTTTGCAGCAGCATCTAGAATGGCACTCATACCTTTTTGTGATTTGCAGGTATAATCAACAACATACACAGCAACAGCAAAAGCATCAAGAATATACTGAATGTCATGGTTAGCTTGCCAAACACCAAGCATATTTTTCATGTAAGAGTTAATACGAATTTCTGCCACTTCTCTCTTGAGGAACACTTTTGATGATTTCAATGATGACTGAATTGATAAAATATATGATTCCTCATCCATATCCAGTTTAGTAAGGAATTCTTCAAAAGACATTTCTTCTCCATCAATTTCTTTCAAGACCTTTTGAACATTCTTGAAATTCTTTGAGTGTAAATCAGTATCTGTATCTGGATCAAGTGGTTCAAGTATCATTGTTTTGCTCATTGGGGGGATAGGAAATCCAAAACGACAGATGGGTTTTGTGCCGCCTTTTCTACAGGATTTTGAGTGCTTGTGTTTTTGGAGAGCTAGGTACTGTTTATACTCTTCAGGAACATCGGCCGAGACACTAATCATTTGATCAATATAAGTAATTATCTCTTCAGCAGATGAAGAAGCATATCTTGGTGCATCATCAATCCATGCCATCATATGAATATGTGGGGATCCTCTTTGCTGAAACTCTACACGATAAAATGAATCTGTCATCTTTTGCAGTGGATTATGAGGACCTTTAAGAATCATGTTGAGAAACTGCTTGAATCTGTGGTCAAAATACCGTGCACAAGTAACTGGGTCAGCACTTACTAATCTACTGCGGGTTGCCCAATCAAAGTTTTGAACTTGTTCTTCAGTGTAGTCAGTACCATCAATTAATTTTCCTAATATTTGTAGTAGAGCAGGCCATCTTGTATCAGCTGCAGATAATGACATGAAAAATACAGGTAGTCCAAGTTGGCGAATCATGGCAAATAAATCTTTTTTTCTCATGTCTAAATAGGGAGGAGAATTACGAATTGTTCGGAATATATAATAGCCCTCATCTAGTTTAACCATGTTATTCCTGGTCCCTTCTTGAAGCAACTGTTCGGCAGTATATTTTTTCCCCTTTGTTTTACAACGACGAAATGCAAGGCTAACCTTTTCACTTATTTGCTTGACCTGAAGTTTTTTTAATTTGAAAAATATATTTGGAATATTTGATGATGCTCTTCGATCAACACAGCGTAATTCATATTTACAGATATCGCTATAATGTAAATTCTTGTTTTCTTGTCTCCTTTGTCCACAATATATGGTAGGGAATGCTAAGTATTCAGCATCAGGATCTTTATATAAACCAATTGGTCGCTGTCCTTCACCTGGTGCATATGTATAAGTCTTTGGTTCTGGATCATCAAGCAGAGTGTCCATATTGGCAGTCGTTCTTTCAGTATCATCGATTTCACTGAATCTGTCATCATCATCATCATCATTGGCATCATCATGATTGTTTTCTGCAGGGATATCTGTGTTTGATATTGTTGTATCATTGTTTGCAGATGATGTACTTGCTATTGGATTATCCAAATTGTTAGTTGTATCAGTATTTATAATATCAACATTATCATTGTCTTGTGTTGAGGCAGGTTGGACATATGCCATCATTTGTCCATTATCTTGATTGTTTTGATTTTGTAACCACTGTTGGTTGATCTGAATGTCAGCATTCTGGTATAAAGGACTATTGTTTTTTAGCCATACAACTGCCTTAAGAATTTTATTAGGACGGATATTTTCTACAAATTCTACTCTTTTATATTGCAATCTTCTTTTTAGTTTGACAGGTACAGTTTCAATATCAGACAAATTACGTGGTAGACTGTTAACAGTTTTATTTATATCTATGGGCACATTTACAACATTTCCTCGTACCATCTTTTGACCACCAACAGGGAGTTCTCGTATCTGCATGAAAGGTATACGTAGAGCAATAAGTCTTTCCTCTAACTGATGCAATTCAAGCTCAGGCGGTTTGACAGGAAACATCAATTTATTCTTCATCGACAGTTTTGGTATCTTCCCTTTTAATATGGAATCTCGACAACTTTTGCAAATCCATTCTAAACCATTGTCATCTTTGAACCCTGTTAAGCAATCTACTAGTACATCGTCATGTTTGTTAGGTTTCAAATTATTTACCTTCATAACAGATTCTCTAAACCATGTTTGTCTGCAGCTTGAACAAACATACAGTCCACATGCAATGGATTCATGGAACTTTTTGATACACTCTGTTAGGTTAGCACCAAATTTTCCAATTTCTCTGGATGAGATTTCAGCTGATTTATACTCAACATTTTTTCTAGCAGTTTGTTTTCTGTGTTTGTCTTTAGACAATTCCTTACGTTTGTAAGGTTTATTGATGCGCTTAATTCTCTTTGTCTCTCTCTCATTCTCCTTAAAAAATGGACAAGTTCGAGCTTTACGTTTTCTGGAAATATCTTGAGTTTGTTCTTTTTGTTTAAATGACACTTCAGATCTAGCTTTCTGTTTTGATTGTTTCTCTTTCTGCCTGACTGTTGGATCTGATCTGGTCTGCTGTTTTGATTGTTTCTCTTTGGCTCTGTATGCTGAATCTGACCTGGTCTGCTGTTTTAATTGTTTCTCTTTCTCACTGACTTTTGGATCTGATCTGGTCTGCTGCTTTGATTGTTTCTCTTTCTGTTTCTCTTTGGCTCTGTATGCTGGATCTGATCTGGTCTGCTGTTTTGATTGTTTCTCTTTGGCTCTGTATGCTGGATCTGATCTGGTCTGCT
>PJEL010005502.1_pt1 | contig 10226 bp, 5 predicted proteins | sample 1853271 | NCBI WGS metagenome assembly PJEL01 (sample SAMN08108733, study PRJNA415343) | Invertebrate metagenome, whole genome shotgun sequencing project. | host: Globobulimina | place: Sweden: Gullmar Fjord | collected 2015-08 | reverse complement strand
AGAAAACTGGTTTTGGCGCTCTCCGAGGCTTGATCCAGGGCCGCTGGCTTGTGCAAGCTCTTGCAGCCTTATGCCAAATTGGGACCTTTTATGCAATAGTATGCTCATATCATGTCTTCTTGAGTCAATATTATGCTCACCTTCCGCCTTTTTGAATACAGCTTTGGTTGCAGGTACTTCATGGAGTGATCAGGGGTATTATCTTAATGATATTAATCACCGGTTCAATGGAAAGAAAAATTTTGAAAAAAGTTTTTCACCCGATGAACAGTTAAAAGAACTGGCAGGTTGTATAGGAATCAACGGACCTTCCATCGCAGTCGACACAGCATGTGCATCTTCTCTTTATGCCGTTGAAACAGCAATAAATATTATACGAAGCGGACAGGCAAAATCTGCTGTTGTTCTTGGTCTTAGCGCTGTTATTCCAACTTTTTTAATGTCCGCATTTTCACAGCTTATGGCACTTTCCCCGACAGGAAAAAGTCTACCCTTCTCAAAGGATGCTTCGGGTATGGTTCCGGGTGAAGCTGCTGCTGCAGTTTTTATAGAACCTCTGGAAGATGCAGTCGCATCGGGTAGAAAAATCCTTGGGGTATTATGTTCAACAGGCCTTTCATCGGATGGTTCTGAGGGGTCTGTATTTGCACCTGGAGCAACAGGACAATATAATGCATATAACAGGGCATATAAAAATATTGATCCTTCTAACATAGACTATGTGGAAGCGCATGGAACAGCAACCAACCTGGGTGACAAAACAGAACTTGAAGGTATTAAAACTTTTTTTGAACCACACCTTACAAAAGGGAAGACATTATATGTAGGATCGGTAAAATCACTGGTAGGACATTCCCTTGCCGCTGCCGGCATGAGTTCTCTTATAAAAGCTCTCCTGATGCTTAAACATAAAACGATTCCACCACATATTGATGTAGTTCCCAATTCTGTTATTGAAAACTCATGTATTGGGCTTGCCAAAAAAACGATTCCCTTAAATACTTCAGAGAGACCTGCAAAAATAGGTGTGTCTTCGTTTGGATTTGGCGGGTCAAATGTTCATATTGTCCTTGAATCATATGATGAAAGATTTCACAACGCCTCGGAAAATAATGATAATGAAGAAGCTCTTTTCCCGAATATTGCCATAGTTGATTTTGAGGCTGCATTTGGGGACAAATTATCCGCAACGGAATTAAAGCAAAATTTATCACCAAAACAAAAACAGGGAATTTTTCAAGCTGGTAAATTCCCCGATGAAATAACGATTGATGCAAAAGGTTTAAGAGCAGGCCCAAAATTTCTAAAAAGAATTGATGCATATCAGAACCTCGTTGCTCATCTTGCAAATAACCTTTTAAAGCGAAATCCGAAAGTTAAAGGCTCCGATGATGCTGCTGTTATAATGAGTAACAATATCGGCGGCTCGAAGAGTTTTTCCATGGCAAGAAAATACTACGCTGATTACTACCTGAAAGGGGACAACAAAAACATTCCCGACACTACCCTGGAAGATATATCCTCGGGCCTTGGTTCTATGTTCTCAGGGGCTCCTGCGTACCATTTTGATATGAAAGGGTTTCACCAAACCTGCTCAGGCGGCACCTCTTCATTCTGGACCACACTTCTGGCCGCACCATTAATGCTGAATGATCACTGCAAAGAGCTTATTGCGGGTGCAGGTCATTTTATTAAATCACCAATTGATACATTAGGTGATACGGAAAAGCCCTCGTTTTTAGAAGGCACTGCCATTTTTTTACTGAAAAATTTAGAAAGAGCGACGAAGGATAATGATAATATTCTCGCATCAATAAATGCCATTATCCCTTCATCAATGGCAGATAATTTTGAAAAAGCGTGCAGTGTGGCAAAAACAGATCCTGATTTAATTGATATAAGAGAATATTCTCAACTCGACCCGGCATCTGACTATAAACAGGGGAGTAGTAAAAAATTCACAGGTGAAGCTACGGGCTGTGAAGTGCTCTCGTCAATACTATTGCAGGATGGAAACAATGCCGCAATAGAGGTTTATGACGATAAAAAACTGTCATTCACAGTTTTCATTAAAAAACATGCAGAATTTTCTGCTGAAAAAAACCGGATTACAATACCTGTAACAGTTCCGGTTTCTGATACGACCAATTACTTAATCAAACAGAACCCGGATGATAATAGTGAAAATAAAATCAGGCTTGATTCGGATGTAAAGCAGTCAAAACCGGACTTTGACAAAACCGGCTCAGAACCTATGGAAATTTTCGAAAAATGGCACGACTCAACTGCTTCGACGGTGCATCAGTTTTTGCAAATCCAAAAAACTGCGGCCGCAATGAAAAAAAATATTCAACCGACCCCGGGGCTGGGCTCAGACAGCGGGGAAATAGAAAATATTCATATAAATACCAGCTCTTCTGTTTTATCCGATATTATTAAAAATCAGGCACTTGATGGTGCAATAAAATTTTCTGCCCAATTGGTTGTTGATGAATCGCACCCTTACTTTTTTGACCATCCTTTGGATCATATTCCCGGTATCCTGATTCTCCATGGAATACTGGATCTTTTTTACGTTGCAGTTAAAGAACTTTTTCAACGTGAAATGTTTATAAGTGATATCCAGGTTGATTACAAAAAAATATGTGAGAAATCAATGCCGGTTTTTATCAATAGTTTAATGTTTGAAAAAGAGCCTGGAAAACCTTTAAAAGCAATCTGTGAAGCAGTTCAAAACGATAATATTGCAGCTATAATAAAACTTGAAGCAAAAAACATAGAGAAAAATGAAATTCCTGAAACAGCCAGTGAGTTATTTACTCCAGAACCTTTTCCTGATTTGGCAATTTTACATAAACACAAAACTGAAAATGTTCTTGTATCGGACTATAAACAACAAGGCGAAGAATTTTATTTTAAGGCGGTTCCGCCACCAGAGGGGCATATTCTTGGATGTGATGAAAGTAATCATTACTCAATGGTATATATCCTTGAAGTTACAAGGCAATGCGGAATGATTATTATTCACAATGTTGAAAACGTTCCACTTAAGACACCAATGATTTTGCTTTCATTTGAATTCAGTCTGGAAAGACCGGCATATGCTTCTCAAAATCTTAAAATAAGCCATAAACCTACCAAAAAAGATCTTTCAGGTAAGGCGCTAATGGGGGCCATGGAATTTTCACTACATGATGAAGCAGGGATTTTGGGTAAAAGTTCGATATCGACGCTTATTGTGAAGTAGGATTAAGAGCAAAATTAATACAAAAAACATCAATTTTTATAGGATTTTTATTAAAATGAACAAAAACAAACAGGGATTTATCGAAAGATTTCTTGATGCTGCATCAAGCCACCCTGACTCACTTGCAATTGAGGTTGAAGGAACACCTGAAAAAAATTCCACTTATGCCGAGCTTCTTGGACAAATGGAGGTTTTTAAAGGAATATTTGAAAAGCTCGAAGTTTCAGAAAATGAGATGGTGATGTTAATTCTCCCTTCGGGTGCTGAATTTATAGCCTCTTTATATGGTTTGGTTTCAAGTGGCGGAGTTGCTCTTCCCTTAAATTCAAAGTTAACTCAGTATGAAATGGGAAAAATTATTAACGATTCAAATCCGGTTGGTGTGGTTTGCACTGCAAATATTTATAAAACATACAAAGATACTTTTGATCAAACACACAATTTAAGATTTGCAATTTCGACAGATAAAAAAATTACAACTGAAGAAAGCAGCAAGAAACTGAATACTTTTCATTTAGATGATTTTCAAGGTGTAAAAAGCGATCTTGCACCACCTGTCGGCAACCCTGTATCAACATGTCATTATACATACAGGGGCTGTGGTTATCCATTAGGAGTTCCTCACCGTTACCAGGATTATACAACCTGCGTTGAGGGTATGGAAAATCGATATCCCCTTGAGCCTGATGCCTGTATACTTATTGGTCTTCCAATATATCCAATTTATGGCATATCAATATTGGTTATTTTTCCGTTAAGTGTAGGGTGCAGGCTGGTTATCGTCCCAAAGTTTATGGAACAAAATTTTGTGGATGTAATAATAAAACATAAGGTTATGTTTGCTTGTTTTGTTCCTATTATTATCCCGAAACTCCTTGAGGAACTGAAAGCACGTCCTGATATTGAAAAAATCGACTTCAGCCCCTATATCGTATTGGCTTCCAGTGCCACAACACTCACCAAAGAGATTCAGGACAAAATAGCAGAAGTCGCTGGAATCGAGATCATTCAGGGATACGGGCTGACAGAAGCACTTGGAGTCACCTCTACTTATAAAAGAATAGAAGCGGAAAGAGGAACAATTGGTGTTCCCATCCATGGTGATATTGATGTGAAAGTTATTGATACCAACGGCCATGAAGTTCTTCCGGGTAAGCTTGGAGAAATTATAATCGGCGGTCCCACTGTCGCGACAGGTTTTTTTAATAAACCTGAAGAGAACAAAAAATTCTTTAAAAATGGCTATTTTTATACGGGTGATCTTGGCTTTATTGATGAAAACGGTTTTCTGAATTTCGAAGGTAGAGCTCTTCCCATTGCAAAGGTTGCAGCCCAAATGGTTGATCTTGTTGAAGTGGAAAATATCTTTTTAAAGCATCCTGATGTTGTAAAAGCAAAGGCGACTGAAAAAAAAATACCTGATGGTAGAAACTATGTATCACTCACGGTTCAAGTAAGAAAAAACGCTGACCTTGATCAGCATAAACTGCAAACTTTCTGCATGGGGTATCTGTCATTTTTCAAAGTACCCGCAGAGATAAAACTAATAGTAGGAGAATAAATGCAAAAAATAAGTTCATACATCCCGCTTGTAATAACAATTGCGGGAGGATTTTTTATAACAATACTGGCCATTATGAAATTGATTGCAGAGCCTTCCGGGCCTGCAAAAATTTTGGCATGTCTGACTGTATTGATATACTTTTTGTGGAAAATTCTGGAATCCAAAATAACTATTGCAGAGACCTCAAAGGGTGAAAACAACGACAAAGGCACTGTTGAGATGTGTGCTGCCGTTGAAATAGGGCTTCTTGTAACTGTATTTGCGTACAGTGCCAATGCATGGTTCCCGGCAGCTGTTACCGGTATTATTATTATCTGCATCGGCCTATTAATGAGATTTACAGCCATAGCAGCCCTTGGCGACGGGTACAGCCTTAGAATTAGAGAAATAAAAAATAGTGTAGTAAACGTTGGCCCCTATCGATTTGTAAGGCACCCGTCTTATTTAGGTACGATAATAGTTCATACCGGCCTTGTTTTTATTTTTCCGGGAATTTTGCCAGTACTGTTTTTGGCACTCTGGTATGGTGCTGTAACTGTACGGGCGGTTACTGAAGACAGATTTTTAATGAACAACAAAAATTATCAGGAATATACAAAAGAAACAACCCGAATGCTGTTTCCGGGATTATTATAAAGAAATAAAACGATTTCAAAGCTTACGGTGGTACAGCCCACCAAGGCTATCGATGTTTTATGAATTTGGTAAATAGTTAATAGTTAAATAAAATTTAAGAAAAAAGGGAAAATATGAAAAACATTCAGGGAAAACTACCGGTAATACTTTCAATTTCATTTGTTGCTGCAATATTGATTCTTTCAATCATTAAATTTGTTACATGGGAAGGAGTTCCTATTATGCCGGGTGTAATTCTGATTGCACTCTACCTTCTTTGGATTGTCGCAGAATCGAAAGTTGCAGTTGGTGAAATTGATATGGACAAAACATCACTCGATAAAGGAACACTTGAAGCATATGCAGCAGCAAGAGCTGCAACTGTTATAGTTGCCCTTGCAGCACCGACTGTGTGGAGTGAAAGCGGTTTATGGATTTATGCCGGCATCTTTATATTTGTTGCCGCGGTAGTATTCAGACTTTATGCAATCAAAATGCTGGGAGACTTTTATTCCCATAGAGTACGCTTAAAAGATGAACACAAAATAATTGATAACGGGCCTTATCACTACATAAGACACCCTGCATATACAGGTATGCTCCTCGCTCACACCGGATTCGTTCTATTCTTTTTCAGCATCCCGGCACTTGTAGCTCTTTCTATTCTTTACCTGTTTGTAATTGTTCGCATCCTGGTTGAAGAGGCTATGCTTTTAAACCTTGACGGTTATGAAGAATATTCGAAAAACAGAAAACGATTAATGCCGCATGTTTGGTAACAGCAAAAAAATTCAGGAGAAACAATGCTGAATATCGTATTGCTTGGTGGAACAGGCTTTGTCGGTTCCGCCATAATAAGAAAAATTGGAGAAAAAAAGTTCCAGGATGTGACTGTCAGGGCACTGATACGTGGTGATGCCGGAAGAATTAACTCAGCTAATGTTAAAACTATTGAAGGTAATCTCCCTGACAGAATTCCGGAAGAACTTTTTCCCGAAGAGCCCCATGTAGTTGTTCATTTTGCCACAAAACAGATAGACCATGACGACAGTGGTTTTTATGATGCAAATGTGGAAGGAACAAAAAGACTGATAGAGGCCCTTCCTAAATCTACAAAAGGCATTATTTACGGAAGCTCCATGTCTGTTTACGGACAGGGGCAACAAGTCGATGTGACAGAACAGCAACCGGTAAAGCCCGAAACTGAATTGGCGGAAACGAGGGTGGAAGCTGAAAAAATCATACTTGATGCTGCAAAAAGTTCCGGCAGAACCGGTTTTGTTCTGCGCCCAAGATTTATGTTAGGCAATGGCGACCAATATACCCTGAAAGGATTCAAAACAATGGTGCAAAAAGGTATTGTTGTTGGTTCAGGAAAGCAGTCCTACTCTATTATTGATGTAGATGATTATGCTGAAATCATTATAAGCCTTGCGCAGTCTGTTATGAAACGGGATGAAAAAAACGAGCCTCTTAGCTGTCCATTGAATATTGGTTATGAAAAACCTGTCTCCCTTGATTATATATTGCATGAAATCTGTAATGATAATGGATCAAAATTTCCGACAAAAAAAATACCGGTGTTCAAAATTTTGCCTGCAATTTTAAGGGCTTTGCCTATTTCTGCTGCTGCAAGCTTTGCCACAAAACTTGAACTTGTAGGACTTTCGCACTATGGAAATGTAAAAGCGCTGACAAATGAAATTGGGACAGAAATCACAGAAAAAAAATCTTCGAAGGTATTTTCGAAAATACTTGAGAATTCATATAATTAATTGCGGAACAGAAAATATGATTTTTCGTTCAAGCACTAATTGATGCTATCGTAAAAAATATTTAGATGGCTAAGGAAAAAACATGGAAAAAATAGTTACTTTTAAAGATGAAATGTCTCCGCAAATGACTGGCGGTAAATTTGAAAAACAGAAAAAAATGGTCGAAAACGGCCTTTCTGTTCCCCGGTTTTTTTGCCTTACAGCAGCATACTACGAAGAGTCATACAAACAGGTGAAAGAAAAAGTTATTGTTGTTCTGGACACGATTGATTTTACAGATGCTGAAAGTATCAGAAATGCATCGAAAGAGATTGAAACCATTTACCAGACCATTGTATTGACGTCTGAGCAAGAGAAAGAGATTTTGGCTGTTTTTGACTCACTTTTTGAAAAAGATGCGCTTGTTTCTGTGAGATCTTCAATGATTGGCTATAAAATAGAAGAGAGTGAAGACTCCATAGATAACCCTTTTGCCGGTATCAGTGAAAGTTTTCTCTATGTAAAAAGAGAACAGATTTTTGAAAATATTAAAAAGTGCTGGTCTTCGGGCTTTAGTCAGGAAGCAATTTTATACAGGCAGACTCAAGGGATGGATCTTACAGGTTTTGCAGTTGCTGTTGGAATCCAGGAGATGGTATTTGGCGTTAAATCCTTTGTTATGTTTACCTGCGATCCCAACACTGCATCAAAAGATACGGTAATCGTTGCAGGTTTCGGAATCGGTGAAGGCGTTGTTCAGGAAAGAGTTCCTGTTGATCACTATTTCAGGAATTCGACATCGGGAGAGATTACATCTGATATTTCAGAAAAAACCACCATGCTCTCATTTGATTCAGAAAAAGGTTCGGGTCTTACAGAAAAAGACGTAGATAAAAAACTTCACAAAAGCCAGTGTTTTTCAGACAATGAGATCGATCAGCTTGCAGAACATGGCAAAACAATTGAATCACTATTCAAACACCCGCAGGATATTGAAGGTACTTTTACAGAAGATGGTAAACTATACTTCCTGCAATCGAGACCTGTTGCCCTTGATTATTCCAGACAGAGAGTCTGGACAAACGCCAATGTCACGGAAAGTTTTCCAGGTGTAACAACGGCACTCACTTTCTCTTTTTCAAGATTTTTTTACAGAGAAATTTTCTACGACGGATACAGGCAAATGGGTTGGGATACAGCTCTGCTGCATTACGACCATGCAATTATTGATAGAATGATAGGTTTCATTAAAGGTAGAGTATATTATTCACTCACATCATTTTATCACCTTCACAGTTTAAATCCCCTTTTTCCGATTTTTAAGGGATACTGGGAAAAAATGATGGGATTCCAGTCTTCTTATCAAACCAAACCCGAAGGAATTCTTGCACAGATTAAAGAGCAGGCTGTTTTTGCAGCCAAAGCATCAAGAGCTGTTGCAGTATTAGTATACAGGTATGTAACACACCAGAAGGGAATGGAAAATTTCTATGCCTGGTGGGAAGAACTTTTTTCTCCCGTACGGGGCAAAACCTTTGAAAACGAAGATATGCTCAAATCAGTTGATCTGTTTCATAAAATCTGGAGAGAGGTTGGTAATAACTGGGGGATAACCCTTACAAATGATACCTTTCTGCCGATGGCATACGGAATCTCTGAAGCACTTTTCAAGAAATGGAAATTAGATAAGGACCCCGCACTCTTAAGCGATCTTCTCTGTGGTGATGAGGAGATTACAAGTGTTGATATTATTCTCTCTTCTGTTCGTCTTGCTGAGCTTGTTACAAAAGATGAAAAACTAAAAGAGCTTTTTCTAAACAAAGAGAGTAAAGCGATATGGGAAATGATAGACGCTAACTCCCTGGATAAGAATTTCTGCGATGAAGTAAAAAAACATCTCCATTTTTATGGAGACAGAGGGCTCCAGGAACTTAAAATGGAGCAGCCTAATATGCGCCATACCCCCTGGGAACTGATTAAAATGGTTCAGGGTTATGCAAAATCGGGTGTGACTGCCAAAAGCCTTCAGGATAAAGAAAAGGAAGTCAGAGCAAAGGCGGAAATAAGATTTAGCAAGGTACTGCGATTCAGACCGATTCGAAAACTGATTCTGAACAGACTTCTTAAAGTTGTAAGAACACTGATAAGAAACAGGGAAAATTCCCGCTATAACAGAAGCGAACTTTTCGGATTCAGTAAAAATATTTTCCGTGGCATAGGTGAACAGTTTGCTGCAAAGGGCATACTTAATTCACCCGATGACATCATGCATCTGGCGATGGATGAAATCTTTGGTTATATAGATGGAACAGGCGTAACAGAAAACCTTCAGGCTTTTGCAGATATCAGAAAGGGTGAATTTGATGAAAATAAAAAAGTTGAAACACCGGTACAGATTACGACACTCGGCCCTGTGAGAGATAATGCGCTTGAATTGATAGAAACGGTGCCGGACGAACCCGGAGTTTTAAAAGGGCTTGGCTCAAGTACCGGTAAAGTAAGAGGGACTGCAAGAGTCGTAATTGACCCGACAACTCCTCCTGAAGATACCGATGATATGATACTGGTTGCAAGGGAGACTGATCCGGGCTGGCTGTTTTTGATGCTGGCATCCAAAGGGCTTGTTGTTGAACGGGGAAGCATGCTTTCACACACGGCCATTACGGGAAGAAAATTCGGTATACCAACGATTGTATCACTTCCGGGAGCAACAACGATAATTCCTGATGGTGCTCAAATTGAGATAGACGGTGCATCGGGCATTGTTACTTTGCTGGATGAAACTATGGAGAAAAGCAATGGATAACAAACCCCTTCAAACAAATATATTCAAAAGGCTTAACAATTTTTTAAACAATGTATATGCACCTGCAATGCATATCAGTTTTTCAATATTCTGGTTTCTTGCACTTGCAGGTTTTCTGCTTATTGTGTCAAACACTCAGGAATCTTTTTCGATAAACATCGAATTTATTGCAGGGGCAACTACCATTTTCCTTGTTCTTTTCTTTTTAAGGGTTGTGGATGAAATAAAAGATTTTGAGTA
>PJEL010005501.1_pt1 | contig 10226 bp, 8 predicted proteins | sample 1853271 | NCBI WGS metagenome assembly PJEL01 (sample SAMN08108733, study PRJNA415343) | Invertebrate metagenome, whole genome shotgun sequencing project. | host: Globobulimina | place: Sweden: Gullmar Fjord | collected 2015-08 | reverse complement strand
TCAATGTCTGGATAAGCCTCTTTGAATGACTGCACCAACGGCACTAGCTGATGGAATACGAATGGACTGGCGGCATCGACTCTTAAACGACCTTTTGGCAACTCACCGCGCGACACGATTTCCTCTTCCGCGCTCTGGATCATCTGCAACCCCAATCTTACTGAATCGACAAACTGACGCCCTTCCTCCGTCAATTCCACGCGTCTCGTTGTTCGGTTGAATATTGATACGCCGAGTTGCGACTCAACCTTACTCACCGCACGAGACACCTTAGCGACCTGCACATCCAACGCCTCTGCCGCCGCCGAAAAACCACCAGCATCGACTACGGTGAGTACCATTTCTAAATCATCTGAACGGGTTAGCATGAGGCTCCTTCGCTATTTTCATGTTGTTTAATGTCGTCTCGCTTGTACTCATCACAGCTCAAATTTTCCGAGTTTATTCGCTCTTATAAGCTTAATCCAAATGATCGGCTAACTCTCTAATTATTGCATATATCACAAAGGTTATTTGTTAATGGCGGCATTTTTCACAAATATATTTTACTAGATAATCCTCGCCATCAAACGAAGTGCTCCTATTGCAGTCACAAGCTGCCCCATTTTATCGCGCTCGGTATTTAACAAAGAACAGTAAGAGAGATGATTATGCCACTAGCATTACTCGCATTGACGCTCAGCGCCTTTGCCATCGGAACCACAGAATTTGTCATCGTAGGCTTGATTCCTACCATGGCGAGCGACTTGAATGTATCTCTGCCATCGGCAGGTCTATTAGTCAGTTTATACGCACTTGGCGTTGCTATTGGTGCGCCAGTGTTAACTGCATTAACCGGAAAATGGAATCGTAAAGCGGTGTTGCTGACCGTGATGGCATTGTTTGTCATTGGTAACTTATTGGCGTGGCAAGCTCCGGGCTATAACACGCTGATCGCCGCACGAATTTTGACTGGCCTTGCCCATGGTGTGTTCTTCTCGATTGGATCGACGATCGCGACAGGTTTGGTTTCAAAAGATAAAGCAGCCAGTGCCATTGCGATCATGTTTACGGGTTTAACGGTTGCATTGGTAACCGGCGTACCACTGGGCACTTATATCGGCCAAACCTTTGGCTGGCAAGCGACCTTCTTGATTGTTGCTCTGCTTGGTCTGATTGCTCTTATCGGTAGCGCTATCTTGGTTCCAAGCAACCTTAAGCAACCACCAGCGGCTAAGATTTCAGCACAACTAAAGGTTCTAACTCAACCACGCTTACTGTTGGTTTACGCTATCACAGCACTAGGTTATGGCGGCACATTCACAGCCTTTACCTTCCTTGCTCCAATACTGGAAAACGTATCAGGGTTTGATTCGAGCTCAATCAGTCTAATCATGCTCGTTTACGGTGTGTCAGTGGCGGTAGGTAACATCTGGGGCGGAAAAATGGCCGACAAGATGGGCCCGATTAAAGCACTGACCGTTATCTTCTCTGGTTTAGCCGCAGTACTGGTGGTATTCAACTTTACCGCAGTAAACTCTTACGCAGCTGTTGTCACCATCTTGATTTGGGGTGCATTCGCATTTGGTAACGTTCCGGGGCTACAAGTGTATGTTGTGAAACTGGCTGAGAAATACACACCTGACGCAGTCGATGTCGCTTCTGGGTTGAACATTGCTGCCTTCAACGTAGGTATTGCATTAGGCTCGTGGGGTGGTGGTTTGATTGTTGCTAAGTCTGGATTAATGAACACCCCTTGGGTAGGTGCTGTGATTGTTTTGATCGCCCTTGTTCTGACTCGATTCAGTGGTGCGTTAGATAATAGAGGCCAAAAAACAAGCACCACTATTCAAAATATCTAGTTGTTCACACTGAAAATAAAGTGGTGAATAGACCTATCTATTCGCAATTCCCTTTATTGGAAATCACCCTTACCGAAAAGTGTGCCAGCAATAACTAATATTAGATAATCAACGTTGCTCCAGAAATAGTAATAGCGGATATTATTAAATAATTAATTTTAATACCAATTAGTTATTTAATTTATTTTTTAATAATTTACCCACTAACTTTGATTTGGATCAAAACCAATTGTTAATAATGTAAAACTTTCAAATCAAAGCTATATTATTTATTTTTCACCCAATTGGGTGATGATAAAGTCGTCAATTATTGACTAATATCTAGATGAGATAGTAAAAAATAAGACAATATAAAACTATCCACTTGCTGTAAGCTTAAGGAATGAGAGATGCAGATATCAGAAAACACTATTACGTTGGGTCATGGATTTAATAAATCCCCTTCTGAATTTGAAGAAGAAATTAAAGATAGCCTCACAGGCATTGGGATTGAACATGCCACTTTAGTTATCATGTCAAAAAGCAAAAACCCTGTTTTCAAATATATCAAAAGCACTAATGGACGAATTTCTATCTCAAAACGAGTGACAGAGAAGCTTGACTCTTACCTGTCTTTGATCTCAATGAACAAAAAAGGTCAATTATTCCATAATCAAGATACAATAATCGAAAATCGAATTTTTGATCATCGAGATCTGTCAATCCTTGAACATGCTCTAAATAACTACTCAATCACAGATGAACTTTCTTACAATTATGAGATCGTCATTATTTTTCACAGCATCAATGCACTAAAACCAGAAGAACTCCGTCTACTTGAGCTCATCTGTGACATCACGATCGCTTGGGCAAATTCTAGGATAGCTCACCATACAATGTTACTGCATTGGAACCGCTACGCAGAGCCTACAATCACAGACCTTCCCCCAATTCTTACAAAGTCAGAACTTGATGTTTTAGAACTAATAATCAAGGGGTTAACGGGGTCAGAAGTGGCGCAAGTACGCAGTGTCTCCAAAGAGACAGTAAGAACCCAAATCAAAAGTATTCTTCACAAAACACAATGTAAAAACCAAAACCAACTGATATCTCGATTTGGACAAGGACAGTGGCTCACAAGCCCTTCAATACGTTCTGCCTATATCTAATTCGCTTCTGTTGCCAGGGAAGGCTCAAAGTATGCAAAATAATCGACCAGCACCTTACACATGCTTGATCACTCGCAGCAATACCTTGTCGCGAGTAATCCGAGATTTATTGAAACTTTCTTTCCCACTCAATCAACTTCAAGTTATCGAATCGTATTCTGAACTTGATCTTGAGTATAAAGGCATTGTGCTTTTAGACAGAAGTACGATACCGATGCCGGACAAGTGTGGTGTTTCCATTATCAATAGAAAAGATAAGTGGATCGCCATCAATATTAAATGCAGTTCTTGTTACGATTACCTAAAGTTTGGTTTTTTTGGCCAAATAGAAGTGAATCATTTTGAATTTATTCCAAAAGCCATTAAATCTGTTCAAGAAGGAGAGCTTTGGTTTCCTAGACATATTATGGAAAGCTTTATTATTGACCTTTGCATCAATAGTACTTATAAAAAATCGTATTCCATCACAGAAAAAGTAACATCAAAGTTTTTTTTAACAAAGAAAGAGCAAAGAGTCTTTGAATTAATGATTCAAGGATTTTCAAATATACAAATAGCAAACGATACAAATGTCAGCATAAATACAGTAAAAACACACGCTTACAATGTGATGTCCAAGTTGAATGTACATTCTCGACATGAACTATTCGCTAAAGCTCATGAATTAACCTTTTAAAACTAGCACTGTTTTCATACTTATTTATTCGATATATCACCCCTCGTTGCGAGGTATGTTTTTAAAATCCTAATTACTATGTATTTGTTGTCTGGAATAACAAGAGTAATGAGGGAATAATTATGAAAAAATTAATATTAGCGGTAGCAGTAGCCGGTGTCATGTTCAGTGTAAATAGTTTTGCTAGTGGTGGTTCAGGTGGGACCAAGTTAGAAGCTAATGTAGTTCAGTTTGGTGGCGCAACTAGCGCCCTACTCACCAATGCAAGTAACACTGATGGAGCACACATTCGCATGGAAGGCACGATTCCACAACGTTGTGTACTCAACTTAAAGTCAGCACAAGCCGGAGAGTTTGTGAATGGCGATATCCACTTAACGAACATGTTGGCAGATAGCAAGAATTTGCTCCCAGGGCTAACTGCTAGTAAGCCAATTGCAAGCCTTCGCGCGTGGTGTAACTACGGAAAATCAATGGAAGTCGATATGACAGCCACACCTTTCAAAATGACTCGTTTTGGCATGGCCATTGGTAAAGAACGTATCGATTACACGCTACAAGCAAATCAAACTGACATTTTCGATACAAGCAATGCAAGTGATGGTTTATTTGGTCATACGACAGGTAACTTCCAAGTTAAATGGAGTGGCGAACACCAACAAGCAAGAATTGCAGAAGTTCCTCTTAGTATTACTACAGAGGGTGCAGCTCTAGCAAGAGCCGGTAATTATCGCTCTACAGTGTATGTGAAACTCCAAGCGAAAACTTGTCATCGCATGTGTGGATTTTAGCTCATAAATTAGAGCCCGCAAACGTGGGCTCGTTTTACCTAGGAAGGGTTTTATGAAAAACATTACTTTATTTATCAGTCTGCTACTCTTCCACACCGCCGCTTTCAGCTACGAAATTACCCCCATGTATCAAGAAATGAACGAATTTGGAGGAAAGGCTCTCTCAAGCTATACGATCAATAATCCTCAAGACCGCTCACTTCCAATTGAAGTTGTGGTGTATGACGTAAGTTACGATGAAACCGGTGAGGTGCTAACGCTTAATGAGGATAGTTTTCTCATTTTGCCTCCTCAAATAATGGTAGATCCACAAAGTTCTCAAAAAATTCGGGTGCGCTATATCCCTAGCGATGCTCTCACAATGACCAAACTGTACCGAATCGAATTCAACGAACTAGAAGTTGAAGGGCCTGAAGATAGTGACAGTAAAATAAAAACACTTCTTAGTTTTTCGACCTTAGCTTTTGTATCTCCAAACTCAATAAAGCCGACTATGAAGCCCTCGATTAAAGACAGGAACATAGTGGTAGAAAACACCAGCCAAGTCTTAGTGAACTTGCTTCATTCAGTATTCGAACTTCAAATGAATGGCGAGAAAAAAGACCTACCTTGGAGCCAAATAGACACTAAGACAAGTGGTTACTTAATGCCTGGCGCCACCGCCTATTACCCTATTCCAAACGAGTTCAAAAAAGTCACTGGTATCACCATTAAAAAAAATGATTAACACTGAACCACCGGCTTCTACACGAGCTTTATTGGGAGGTAAACATGAGCCGATACTACACAGTTCTTCTGTGCGTCTCTCTATGTTTGCTAACCCAACCTCACGCCTTTTGCGCGGATTGGCTATTTCCATTCCCAATCAACTATTTGGGCTCAACTGTGGGCGATATCGATGCTTTCTCTGATGGCAAAACTATCTCCAAAGTTCATACTGTTCAACTGCATACACTGATTGGTTCAGCGCTTACAAATGAAGTATCAGGTAAGTTATCTTCGTACAACGACACTTTTATTTCAGTTGAAACACTAAAAGATTGGGGCGTGTTGCTCTCCTTCTCATCGTCTGACATGTCAATCTCATTATCTTTCGTTCAAGATGCACGAAAAGAGCAAGCGCTAAGTTTCAGCGCCCCTTACTCTCCTCCCATTTATTCTACGTCGGCCTTCTTCACCAACATCAATAACTTTAACTTTGGCCTATCTGATACACGAGGAGTTGAGACTCAAAGTGAAGAACAAAAGTGGAATATAGAGTGGGTCTCTACGGGGAACTTTGCTGGTGCACGAGGAGTTAATTATAAACTTTCAGGCTATTTTGATGATGGCACCGATGAGGAACAAACTTTCTATCGTGGTGATATATCGGCCTTTATTGATCGTGCAGAAATCCCTTATCGAGTGATTTTTGGCGACCAAGTCAACAGCACTTCAGGTCACCTGCCTAGCCAGCAATTTGGCGGAATCGGGTTCGAACGTAATTACTCAGCATTACAACCGAATCGCAGTATTCAGGTAGGAGGCACTCAAGCCTTAGTGCTTGAAGAGTCTGCCGATATCGAACTGTACATAAATGGTTCTTACGTGACAGAGTTTCGACTTCCACCAGGACGTTACATGCTCGATAACTTGCCGCTGTCTTCAGGTAGCAACGACGTTCGTTTGGATATTGAATATCAATCAGGAAGACGAGACTCCATTCTCTACAGCGTGTTCTACAATTCAAAACTGCTCAAAGAGGGTATATCTGACTTTGGCGTGTATTTTGGTGCTCCTTCAGAAATAGCAGACAGCCACTATAAGTACGATACCCAAAGTTTAATCACCAGTGCTTATTATGACTATGGCTTAACCGAACACTTAACGCTTGGGTTAAATGGCTTTTATCATAAAGACGGATTCATACTGGGAGGGATCTCTACGTTTGGTACCCCCATCGGTAATCTTGGCTTTCGACTATCAGGCAGCCAATCGAGTGAATATGATGAAACCGGTTATATCGCAAGCATCGATTATGCCGCCTCGCTCTGGGATCAAAACAATTACAGTGCCCCCAACTTACGTATCGCGCTTGAATCTTATGATACCTATTCCTATCAACCCTGGACAGAAGAAGGAACGACAGGCCATTCGGCAGCTGTCAGCTATACCTTAAGCATTACCGATGATGTTTACTTATCGCTCTCATATAACCTTGATAAACAGAATGGTTTCGATACGGAATGGAGCGCAGAAGCCTCAACGTCTTGGTCTTACTCCAATGTTGTGATTGGTTTAGGTATCACTCATGAAGAAGACCCAAATGAGGGAATTTCGAACACAGAGGGGATCGTGTCTGTCGATTGGACATGGAGTTCTGATGACGGCCAATATACCGCAGATGCAGGATACGCCAGCGATACTGAGATCTTACGAGCAAGCTTCAGTAAGCCAAGTAAAAACCAAGTCGGCCAATATGGCTATTCTCTATCTGCTGATATCGAATCAAGCCAAGGGCAGTACCAATTACGTGGTGATTACATAGGCAACCGGGTTAGATATGATGGAGATATCAATTATTACAACTCGACCAATACCGAAGACACTGTAGTCACCTCGTTTAGACCCAGCACAGCATTCACGATTAGTGACAGCAATCTCTCTTGGTCACGCCCAATATACGGTGCGGCGGCTTTAGTGCAAGTTCATGAAAGCTTAGAGTCGGATGCCCTGATAAACAGCGATGAAGACGCGCATGCAGAAGCGATTTCTCAGCAAGGTTACCCCAATGCTATCAGCCTCTCTACAGCCCATATCACTCAGAGTTTTACTGTTGATGCGCCAGACGCACCTGTTGGTTATGACATCGGCAATTATATGTACAACATCACCCCAGGCGCCTATACCAGTCATCTCATCACCGTTGGGTCCAATAAATCTAAAACCATAATAGGCAAGTTACTGCTAGCTAACGGTCAACCGCTTGCGTTAACTCAAGGCTATTTAACCGATCTCGATGACACATCTTATCCATTCTTCACCAACAAAGGCGGAAGGTTCGTTATTGAAGGTATAGGCAGCGGTGATTATCGAATCGAAGCGATCAACTCCGACGCAACGGGGAGCATCAGCATCCCTGAATCAGACCATAACCTGTTGAGGCTTTCTGATATTCAACTAGAACAAGGAGCAAACAATGTTCAAAGTACTTCCAATGAAAAAAACTAATTGGCTGCTCACATTATGCATTCTCTGGCTGCCTTCACCATTGCTAGCACAGAGTTGCAACGGAGTATGGAGCTTAACCCAACTTAACAATGGTCCGATTGAGTTTGATAAATCGGGATTTGCGAAAATTCAATACGATCTCAAAAAGCTACGCACTCAAAGCGGCGAATGTTCATTAAAATCGGTTCGGTTGAAAATCCTCAATACACAGGACAAAAATAGACCTTATTTCGTCAACCAAAGCCAAACATTACTTGCTTACGATCCCAAAGAACGAGAGTACTTGCTATACGCAAAATACAATTCTCCTGTCCGCTTTTACTTGGTCGATCCGAGAGCAAAAATTAACTACGCTGCAAGATACATCGTACCTTTTATTGCCAAGCTCAAGTATGAGGACAACCCAGTATCAACGCTAACAAGCACCGCGACTTACAAGATAAAGTCTTTCGTTACCTTTGATTGGTCAGGCCGTGGAAACAACATTCACCGCTCAGCAACAGGATACAGTTGGCAACTCGGTGAACTATATAGTGGCAAGCGCTATCAAGCGGACTTTGTGATCCGTTCTAATTCTCAAACAGAGCTTTGGGTTAAACCTCGACATGGCAAACTGATCAACACTCAGAACCCTGATTGGGCTATTACCTATCAGCTTACCGCCGATGGAACAGAGGTCTCTAGATTGCACCGTATGACATCCATAAAAACCTATAATCGCGGTCAGCACATCATTCCTTTTTCACTCTCGATCACTGACAACACCAACCTGTCACGAGCAGGAAGTTACCGCGACGAATTACATATCCAAGTGAAAGCAATAGACCCTATTTACTAAAGTAACGCAGTGACATTTTTAACAAAGGTACACCAATATGAATGCTATCAATTTAGCTATGAAACAAAGACATTGGGTAATGGCTTGCTTCGCTTTGGTCATCTTTTATATTCATATTGGTGAAATACGTAGAACCATCCATTATATCGAAAAAGATCAAACTCACAGAAGCGAGCTCATTCAAACGCTGGTTCAAAGTAATGTCGTTCGAACATTGAATATTTTAGGTGCTTCTTTACGCTCTGGAGCGACAAACACCAACAAACCCAATTTGGGCGGTGTTTATTATCAGCCTGCACAACCTTTCTCAAATTCTGACACTCAACGCATCGCACAACGATTCAATGTCAGCACGTCATCACCTCAATTTCTTGCCATGAAGAATGGGGAAACAACACTTTGGGGATTTAACTTCAATCATCCAAAGCCTCATACCAGCTTAATCGCAGGGCTCGTGTCGCGGCAGTCATCCCTTTACCACGAGGCAAGTGTCGACCTGCAATATTACTTCCCAGGAGTCAAGGGTACGGTCAATACGCTTCTTTTGATAAGAGACAATCAACATCAATACTTTATGCCTTCTGGAGAGAAGATAAATCTAGATGTCTCGAATACGCACGCCATACAAACTTCAGAAAACTCCGTTTTCTATGTAAGTAAAGTGAAACTACTAAACGTCATATTTTTCCGATTAAATAATGACAACTCTCGGTACTTCCATCTCGTTGAAGTTCCTTTGCCACAACTCCGAGCGACCCTTTTTATCTTTGATAATATGACCAGTTCCGTCGCTGAGATAAAGGGGGAGATTCAAAGCTTTGTTGAGGTCATCGCATTATTAGGGATCGGCTATGTGTTACTGATTGCCTTTTCTCATTATCAATATCGAACTTCAATTGCTTTAGAATCAGATGCATTAACAGGGTTGAAGAACCGCTCGTACTTAGAAAGTGCAAACTCTCGCATTCGCCATAATGGAACAAGTAAAAACAATCGCTGTATCGGAGTCATTGCCATTGATCTAGACCATTTCAAACTGATCAACGACAACTACGGGCACCATGTCGGCGACAACGTGTTAGTTCGGGTAAGCGAGATATTATTGGAAAATGTAAGAAACAACGATGAATGCTATCGTATCGGTGGAGATGAATTCATCGTAATTCTCAAAACAGAAAGTCAATCAGATATCATTAAACTGGCAGACCGTATCCGAGATAAAATCGCCTACGACCCACAACTCAGAAATATGATTAAAGGCGGAATATCAGCTTCGCTTGGGCTTGTGGATTTATCGACTGGGCAATCGATTGAAGAGGCCATTATTTCCGCTGATGAAATGTTGTATCAAGCTAAAAATCAAGGGCGAAATTTAGTTCAAAGTTCCCTTATCTAAACCAATGAGTTTGAGCAACTACGGCGACAGTTATTGAAGTTCAAAGGAGCGTCACATAGCCCCTATGGTTCGATGAGTTATCGTGATTACACATACAAAAAGACCTACCTGAAATATAAGTAGGTCTTACACTCGAACGAAAATAACGATGCTTACTCGTTATCGATCGCTTTCAGAACCTTACACGGGTTACCCACGGCAACCACATTGGCTGGGATGTCTTTAGTTACCACACTGCCCGCGCCAATCACGCTGTTTTCGCCAATGGTCACGCCAGGGCAGATGATCACACCACCACCTAACCAAACATTGTCACCAACGTTAAT
>PJEL010005500.1_pt1 | contig 10227 bp, 6 predicted proteins | sample 1853271 | NCBI WGS metagenome assembly PJEL01 (sample SAMN08108733, study PRJNA415343) | Invertebrate metagenome, whole genome shotgun sequencing project. | host: Globobulimina | place: Sweden: Gullmar Fjord | collected 2015-08 | reverse complement strand
TTTGGAATACTTCTCAATCCGATGTTTGCCGCGGCTGCAATGGGGATGTCTTCGGTTACCGTTGTCACAAATGCGCTAAGGCTGAGGAAATTCAGGTTTAGCTTGTAGCATATGTTTTTAGCAGACTGTCTTATGTGCGCCGCAGAGCAAATAAACGGTCTTATAAACAATATTAAAAAAATATATTGGTAATTCCTTTTGGTATTATGTATGCTTGTGATATTACTCCAGATATATCAATGAAATAAAGGGGATGTGCAATGTTGAAGAATACTTCAAAAGTTACTATTTATATAGTGTTAGCGCTAATTGTCGCAGTGTCAATGGCTGATCCGGCAAGTGCGAATACAATTGTTATTAAGCCAAATGTGGAATTTAGCGGAGGCACGCCACCAGTTACTGTCTCACCATGGCTTACGGCCATATTTGATGATAGTGTCGGTAATTCAAATACGGTTCGGCTTACGATGACTGCTGATAATCTTTCGGGAACTGAATTCATCAGTAATTGGTTGTTTAACTTTGAGGGAGATGTTAATCTGCTTCAGTTTTCATATGCTGGCGGTAGTGGGCCTGCATTTGATCAACTAGAGTTAGGTGATAACAACAATAATAATAAGGCGGATGGAGATGGATACTTCGATATTGGATTTTATTTTCCTACGTCATCTTCAGGTAGTAGATTCGGGGCTGGTGATACGGTAGTGTATGACATAACTTACTCTTCACCAATCATTGCTTCATCGTTTAACTCTTTCAGCATTGGAGGTAAAAAAGGAGCCTATCTGACCGCAGCGCACGTACAAAACACAGGTGGTGGAAGCGATAGTGGATGGATTGGGGCTAATTCCTTAACAGTTGTTCCTGAACCCGTTAGTTCTGCGCTGTTTATTGTTGGTAGTGCGACACTAGGGTTCATAAGTTTACGGAAAAGAAGAAGAAATACATAAAATACATAATTAATGGACTATTTTGTGGGGCCTGGTAAATTCCAGGCCCTTTTATTTTGCTTCCAGGAAGTTTATAATTCTCATATAATGTAGAGTAGTAGCGAGTTCTACTTTTTCCAATATAGCAGTAATCTTTATGAATTATACTGATAGAAAGGATACTTAAATACTATGAGTCGTGCTTCAAGTCATGAAACTTTTACATTAATTGATGATAAAACCGGAAAGAAGTATAAGATCCCGGTTATGGAAGGGAGCGAAGGTCCCCGAGTACTAGATATCCGGAATCTGCATAAACAGACCGGTATGTTTACATATGATCCTGGATTTGCCACTACTGCACCGTGTAAATCCAAAATTACCTATATTGACGGAGACAAGGGGGTATTACAGTATCGCGGCTATTCTATTGATGAACTGGCGCAAAAGAGTGACTATATGGAGGTATGCTACCTCCTCCTTCACGGCGACCTCCCGTACCCTCATGATAAAGAGGAATTTAATAAATATATTACGCACCGCACGATGGTTAATGAACAGATTATCCATTTTTTCCAGGGATTCAGAAGAGATGCCCACCCCATGGCGGTTATGCAAGGGGTAGTTGGCGCGCTGTCGGCATTCTATCATGACAGTACTGATATCAATGATCCTCTTCAGCGAATGGTCGCATCATACCGGTTGATAGCCAAAATGCCGACGATTGCGGCCATGGCGTATAAGTACTCGGTCGGTCAGCCTTTTATCTATCCTAAGAATGAACTTTCATATGCTGCAAATTTTCTGCACATGACTTTCTCGGTTCCTGCGGAGGAGTATAAGATTTCTCCTGTTATTGCAAGAGCGATGGATATTTTCTTTACCCTTCATGCAGACCATGAGCAGAATGCCTCAACATCTACGGTCAGGCTTGCCGGCTCAACCGCAGCCAATCCCTATGCATGTATAGCGGCTGGTATGGCTGCACTGTGGGGGCCTGCCCATGGAGGGGCGAATGAAGCTGTCGTGACTATGCTCGAGAAAATTGGTACGAAGGACAGAATACCGGAATTTATTAAAAAAGCAAAGGACAAAAAGGATCCATTCAGACTTATGGGTTTTGGCCACAGGGTGTATAAGAACTATGATCCACGGGCGCAGGTATTAAGTGAATTATGCCATGAAGTGCTCGACGAACTCGGCATACACGATCCGATGCTGGAGCTGGCGATGGAGCTTGAAAGAATTGCCCTGACCGATGAGTATTTCATCAAGAGAAAACTCTATCCAAACGTTGATTTCTATTCCGGGATCATGCTGAAGGCTATTGGCTTCCCAACAAGTATGTTCACGGCACTTTTTGCAATAGGAAGAACATCAGGGTGGATAGCTCACTGGAAAGAGATGATCGATGATCAGGTGAGCTTGAAGATTGGAAGGCCGAGACAACTTTTCATGGGTAAGACAAAAAGGGAATACCAAAGTATTGACAAGCGGGCCCAGAAAACGATTTTCAACTGGTTGTGGGATAAAAAGAGAAAAAACTAACACCGTTCGTCTAATTTTTGATCAAAATTTAATGGTCTGAACTTGTTGCGTCAACTTCCCAATAATGCATTCAATTGCGTAATCCTGCACTAGTCTGGAGACAGATATATAATAAATTTCAATGAGCGAATGCAATCATCGTCAAATAGTTCTGCTGCCTGAACAGAAAACCCTGTTGCGGTGCCGGCACTGTCATCTGACGATTAAGTCTGAGGATCTCGATGATAAATGCTGCCCGGAATGTTTTGTGGAGCAGGGAGTAAAGAGATATGACTTTGAAGAGGTTGCACCAATAGAAAAAGAGACTACAAGGTACAGGTGCGATAACTGCGGAATTATCATTGAAAGTGATTGAGGGTTTAACGTATGAATAACGCAGGTGTTCCGGGAAATGGATTCCACTTTAAGTCTTTCATTTTTGGACTCCTTGTATCTTTCGGTAGTTCACTCTTTTTTTACGCCGGCATTTCAACTGTATATAAGTACCTTCCTGCATCTATACTTATTCTTGTCATTTTGACCAGTATCTGTTTCGTGGCATTCTGGATGAGTAATAAATACGGCAGATATCTGGACGTGAATGACGTATTTCGAAAGACCATTTCATTTAGTGATTTTAAGATGCGCGATTCGAAGTTGGCCGATTATTTTCTGCGGTGTATCCGACCGCTGAATCCTTATGTGGGTGGTTTTGGAGTAATTATGGGACTTGCTTCAATTCTCCTCGTTGTTCCCTCCCTGATTATATATTTTGTAAGTTATCCGGACTCTCCAGGTATTGCATTCACAGTTGCTGTTTTTGTCATGAGTGTAGGGATGTGCCTGGTATACTATGCAAGTAATAAAGATCAGTTTCTTACAGAGGCTGATATAGTCGCCTTTTTTGATGGAGTTCTTTTGGGAGCGATAGGATTAATTGCCTTTCTCGTTTGAGTATCGAATGCCGGAAAGGAGCAATGTTTTCTTTGTAATCATCATCTTCACAATTTCTTCATATTTCCTTCATTGTCTCTTCAAATCTTTTCGTTATTGTATATATAGTTCATTAGTCAAAATATCTTGAAACATGAATCTTAAGATGAACAATAAATAGTAGAAAGGCGGTTTTCGCCTAAAAGGAGAAAGGATGAAGAAAGTTGTAATCATGTTGGCTGCTCTGTTCGTTTTGGCCGGGGCTGCGTATGCAGGCCATGGTCATGCAGTAAATAAATCCGGAGAGGTGACTATCAGGACATCGATAGGCAGTGACCCTCTTAAAGTTGGAAATAACAATATTACTATTGAGCTGATGGACAAAAATGGGCACGTCATAACGGGTGCTGACGTGGTTGTTTATTATTTCATGCCTTCAATGCCGGCCATGAATTATGAAGTCAAGGCTTCACCAAAGCGGAAGAAGTATGCTGCAGTGATTAAGCCGACAATGCCCGGAGCATGGGATGTGGATATTAAGGTAGTTAAAGACGGAAAAGATATTCAGAAGGTCACTATAAGCTTTAAGGCGAAATAATGATGTCTGCGTTGAGTATAAGCTTTAAGGGAAAACGAGTTGCGATTGCGGTCATTGCGTTGCTGATTATTCTCGGCGGCCAGTCCGCATTTTCCGAGGGGAGTGTCAGGTCAGAGGGCTTAAGCAGATTGATAGATGAGGCAGTGAAAAACAATCCCGAAATCAGGGCCCTCGGGGAGAAGGTGCATGCATTTGAACAGCGGCCTTCGCAGGCCCGGTCGATTGAGAATCCCAGATTGAAAATATCTGCATTAAACCTGCCCACGGATACGTTTGATTATGATCAGGAGGCGATGACCCAGAAGCAGGTCTCAGTCATGCAGAAGCTCCCCTTCCCCGGCAAACTGGGGCTGAAGGGTGAGATTGCAGAAAAAGAACTGGCAATCGTTGTTGAAGAATATAGTGAAAAGAAAAACAGCATCATAAAGCAGCTCAAAGTTACATATAACAATCTGTTGTTTCTTGACAGGGCGCTCGTAGTAACAATGGAGAACAGGGCGCTACTGGCCGAGGCTATTAGGACAGCAGAGATAAAATATGCTGTGGGACAGGGTGGCCAGCGGGAAATATTGAAGGTTCAGATGGAGCTTTCACGGACCATTAAACGCATCATTACATTGAAGCAGAAGAAAAATGTAGCCGGAGCGAGGTTAAACACCCTGTTGAACCGGCCAGTACAGAATGAGTTTGACAGTGCAGGGGAACTGGAGCAGACACCGCATGATTTCACGTTTGATGAACTGCGCAGTGCAGCGGAACAGTCGCGGCCTGCACTCATCGGACTGAGCCATAGGGTCGGGCAGTCACGTCTGGCGCGCAATCTGGCTGAAAAGGAATACTATCCGGATATGGACTTTGGAGTCAGTTACGGGCAGCGGGAAGATGGCACTATAGATAGGCCTGACTTTTTTTCAGCGTCGGTGACCGTCAAAATCCCCCTGTGGTACAAAGCTAGGGAGAGTAAAAAAGTATCTGAAAAAGAGGCCGGTGAAAGACTGGCGGCGGAGCAGTATAAGGCACTTAAGAACAACATCTACTTCCGGATTAAAGAATTGAGTGCTGAAATAGATATGTACTCACAAGAGATCGAACTTTTCAGGACCGGACTTATACCACAGAGTAAATTGTCGTATGAGACAGCTGTGTCGCGATATAAGGTTAATAAAGCAGACTTCCTGACGCTCGTGAATAGTCAGCTGAGTCTTCACAACTATCAAATTGAATACTACCGTGCGATTGCTGACCATGAGAATACGATTGCCGAATTGGAAGAGACAATAGGCAGGTCGCTCTCTCCTATTGAAGAATAAAATGAGTGATAACTTTTGGAGGACACAGGAATGTTGAAAAATATAGTGAAACCCGGCGTGATAATAACGCTTATAATGTCGGCGATATTATTCTGGTTTGCTCACGGGGCGTACACTACGACCTCCAATGCGGAAGAAGTTAGTCAGGAGCATGATCACGGTTCGGCCGGGCAAGACTCGGAGAAGCCCCGGGGAGAAAAGAAGGTCAAGTACTGGGTCGCTCCAATGGACCCTAATTATGTACGGAATGAACCCGGAAAGTCTCCGATGGGTATGGACCTTGTCCCTGTCTATGAAGAGGAGGGTGAAAAATCCTCCGAAGGTGTAATAAAGATAGATCCGGTCACTGTGCAGAACATCGGTGTCAGGACTGCCATTGTAACTACCGGAGTGCTGAAGAAGAGCATAAGGGCGGTCGGTAGGATTACGTATGACGAGAAGCGCGTTGAGCATGTGCATACAAAGGTCTCCGGTTGGGTTGAAGAGCTTTATGTCGATACTATGGGAGAAGAAGTGAAGGAAGGGAATGCACTCCTTTCTCTGTATTCCCCCGAGCTTGTGGCTACACAGGAGGAGTACCTTCAGGCTTTGAATTACCGGGACGCCTCGTCTGTTTCTGAGTTTTCGGAAGTTGCGGCAGGCGGCAATTCGCTCGTGGAAGCGGCACGGAAAAGGCTTCTGTTTATGGATATTGATCCAGCTTGGATTAAGGCCCTCGAAGAAAACCGCGAAGTGCAGAAAAACATGAAGATCTATTCCCCCGGCAATGGAATTGTTATGAAAAAGAACATAGTCGATGGAATGAAGGTCGATTCAATGATGGAGCTTTACACGATTGCTGACCTTTCTCGGGTATGGGTGATTGCCTCGGTGTATGAATATGAACTCCCGTTTCTTGAAGAGGGACAGGAGGCTGAGATGACCCTATCCTATGACCCCGGCAATAAGTACACGGGCAAAGTTACTTTCATTTACCCCTATCTTTCAACAAAGACACGCACGGTCCAGGTAAGGATGGAGTTTGACAATCCTGGGATGAAACTCAAGCCCGATATGTATGCGGATGTTGCAATAGAGGCGAAAACCTCTGGCGCTTCGCTGCTTGTCCCTTCTGAGGCCGTGATAAGAACAGGCTCTCGGAATGTTGTTGTGACCGCTCTAGGCAAGGGGAAATTCCTGCCTAAGGAGGTCACTGTTGGCCTGGAGGGTGAAGGCCTTGTGCAGGTTCTTGAAGGACTGAAAGAGGATGATATAGTAGTTACGTCCGGGCAGTTTCTTATCGATTCCGAGAGCAACCTGAGAGAGGCCGTGAATAAAATGCTCGAAGCTGGAAAAAAGCCAGCGGTCGGCACAGAAGAGACAAAAGTCAGCAGTACGCAAACGAAGGAAGAAGAGCCAGTTGCCACTGCTATGACTCTAAACGCGGAGCAGAAGGAGATGATGTCAGAGCTTATCGGTCATTATCTGCAGGTGCATGAGGCCCTCATTTCCGAATCGGGTAGTGCTGTGGCGGAAAAATCGCATCCAATGCATGCACTGATCGAGAGGATTAGAGAATCTGACGCCGAAGGTAATATGGAGGAGATAGCGGATTCAATAGAGACATCCCTTGAAGGCCTTCACTCCGGAGACCTGCAGAAAGCGCGGACATCTTTTAAGTTATTGAGCAGGACAATGAGCGGCCTTGTAAAAGGGGCTGCCAGGGAAGAGGCGGTTGCATCCGGTATATCATTATTTGTATGCCCAATGGAGAACGAACCCTGGATCCAGAAGGGTGTCGAGTTGAAGAACCCTTATCTCGGACAGGATATGTGGATCTGTGGCATTGAGGAGAAGTTTTAATGCTCGAAAAGATCATTGAATACTCGATTAAAAACCGCTTCCTCATAATCTTCGCAACTATATTGATATTCGGTTGGGGCGTCTTTGCTCTTGCAACGACTCCCTTAGATGCTATTCCTGATCTCTCGGATGTACAGGTGATTATTTTTACGGAATACCCGGGGCAGGCTCCGCAGGTCGTCGAGGACCAAATCACATATCCTCTTACCACATCAATGCTCTCGGTGCCGGGGGCCAAAGTGGTTAGAGGGTATTCGTTTTTCGGGTTCTCATTTGTCTATATCATATTTGAAGATGGGACTGACATATACTGGGCGAGGAGTAGGGTGCTCGAATATATTAATTATGTATCAAAGCGGCTGCCAAAGGGCGTCACTCCATCGCTCGGCCCTGATGCCACGGGAGTGGGATGGATCTATGAATATGCCATCGTTGACAGGAGCGGTAAGCATGACCTGGCCAAACTTCGCTCCATACAGGACTGGTTTCTCCGCTATGAGTTGACCTCTGTCGAAGGTGTCTCTGAAGTCGCATCGGTCGGAGGCTTTGTTAAACAGTACCAGGTCGAGGTCGACCCGAATAAGCTTGTTGCATATAATATCACTTTAGCAAAAGTGAAAATGGCGATACAGCGGTCAAATAGGGATGTTGGCGGACGCTTGGTGGAGATGTCCGAAACCGAATACATGGTCCGGGGACTCGGGTACATTAAATCAATTGAGGATATCAATGACGTCCCCGTCGGAGTGGATGAAACAGGCACTCCAATATTTGTAAGGGATGTTGCCTATGTACACACCGGTCCCGAATTGCGACGGGGTATTACGGAGTTGGACGGTGAGGGCGAAGTGGCTGGAGGCGTCGTGATCATGCGCTTCGGTGAAAATGCTCTCGCCACGATTGACCGGGTAAAGGAAAAACTTGAGAGCCTGAAGTCCGGGCTTCCCGAAGGAGTGGAGATCATCCCTGTATATGACCGCTCCGGTCTTATAAAACGTGCGGTGCATACTCTCCAGGAAAAACTTATCGAGGAGTCCATCGTCGTCTCAATAATATGTATTATATTCCTACTGCACTTCAGGTCGGCCTTTGTAGCAATACTTACGCTCCCTCTTGGAATACTTGCATCATTCATTATCATGAGGTACCAGGGGTTGAATGTGAATATTATGTCACTCGGCGGCATAGCTATCGCGATAGGTGCAATGGTCGACGCAGCCATCGTTATGATAGAGAATGCCCACAAGCATCTTGAAAAAGCGGACAGCTCTGCCGACCATTGGACCGTTATAGGGATTGCCGCAAAACAGGTTGGGCCCGCGCTCTTTTTCTCGCTTCTGATAATCACGTTTTCTTTTATGCCGATATTCACGCTTCAGGCGCAGGAGGGCCGCCTCTTCAGCCCGCTCGCATTTACCAAAACATACGCCATGGCAGCTTCTGCGCTTCTCTCGGTTACTATAGTGCCGGTGATGATGGGGTATTTTATCCGGACGACAATCCTGCCCGTTGCATGGAGCAGTATTAAACAGAAGATTGTGTCGGTTGCCGCAGCGTTCGGCGTATTTTTTGCAGTGTGGCTTGTGCCTGTTTACTTTGTACCATTTTCAGTACTGGGGATGGCGGGTATGCCGCTTGCGATTATTGCCGGGACAGCGGCGGTGCTGCTTCTGTGGCCCCAGCCGATCTCACCTGAGGCGAAGAATCCGGTCAACAGGTTTCTCATATGGCTATACCGGCCTGTGATATTATGGGTGCTGCGGCACAAGTTTATTACGATTGCGGCTGCTGTGCTTCTTGCAATGACACTTCTGCCGTTTCAATCTCTTGTAATAGACAGAATACCTGAAGGTCTTTTGCGGACTACGGCGGAAAAAGTCGATCTGCTCTTTCCTGCAGAGAAGATCGGCGGTGAATTTATGCCCCCTCTGTATGAGGGCGATCTGCTTTACATGCCGACATCGCTGCCCGGAATTTCCATCACAAAGGCGCGGGAGCTTCTGCAGCAAACGGACAAGATCATAAAGACCTTCCCTGAAGTAGAACATGTATTTGGAAAGGTGGGACGTGCGGATACGGCAACCGACCCCGCGCCCCTCTCGATGCTTGAATCAACAATTACGCTCAAGCCTGAGAGCGAGTGGCGTACTGTTCCAGTTGAGAGGTTCCACTCTGGCTGGCCCGACATAATTAGTCGTCCCCTCTCGAAACTATTCCCCGAGGAGCGGAGTATTACCCCGGATGAATTGACTGCTGAAATGAATAAGGCTATTCAGTTTCCGGGACTCACAAATGCGTGGACAATGCCGATCAAGACGCGAATAGACATGCTCGCTACCGGGATAAAGACCCCAGTCGGAATAAAGATTATGGGTGATGACCTTGAAACCCTCTCATCAATCGGCAAACAGATCGAAGCGCGCTTAAGGTCAGTGCCCGGAACGCTATCGGTGTATTCAGAGCGTGTCAGCGGAGGGTACTTTATCGATTATGAAATAGACCGCAAGGCTGCTGCGAGATACGGACTCACTGTGGGCGATGTACAGGACGTGATCCAGTCAGCGGTGGGCGGGATGAATATTAGTGAGACGGTTGAAGGACTGGAGCGTTATCCCATAAATCTTAGGTACGGACGGGAGCTTAGGGACTCGATCGACAAACTCGGGCGCATACTGATCGCAACCCATTCTGGCGCACAGATACCGATTCAACAGGTGTCTAAAATTTCGATTAAGCAGGGACCTCCTGCAATTAAGAGTGAAAATTCGAGGATGACAGCCTGGGTGTACATAGACCTGAAAGACGTTGACGTTGCCTCATATGTAAAGGAAGCCAGGGCCGTAATTGACCAGGACATTGTCCTGCCGGAGGGCTACAGCCTGGTATGGTCGGGGCAGTACGAGTATATGGAGCGGGCGAACAAGAGGCTCAAGGTCGTGATACCGGTTACTCTGATGATTATCTTTCTACTCCTTTACCTGAACTTTAAGAATATCGCCGAGTCCCTGATCGTCATGCTGTCACTGCCGTTTGCCATAGTCGGTGGAGTATGGTTCATATATTTACTTGGTTATAATATGAGTATTGC
>PJEL010005499.1_pt1 | contig 10231 bp, 3 predicted proteins | sample 1853271 | NCBI WGS metagenome assembly PJEL01 (sample SAMN08108733, study PRJNA415343) | Invertebrate metagenome, whole genome shotgun sequencing project. | host: Globobulimina | place: Sweden: Gullmar Fjord | collected 2015-08 | reverse complement strand
GGGTCGATTGAAGTGGTCAATGTTAATCTGACAGTCTTACCGACCCCAGTATTGTCATTAAGTCCGACATCACTGACGTATACATCAACAAACGGATCGTTGCCTGGATCACAGACGCTGACTATAGCAAACACGGGACAAGGGACATTAAACTGGAGTGCGGTAAAAGATAGCAGTTGGATTATCCTCAGCAAGTCGAGCGGTGCGGCACCTGACAGTGTGAATGTAGCAGTTGATATAGCCTCAAAGAGTATCGGCACATATGATGGAGCAATAACCGTAACAGGACCAGGGGCATTATTAAGTCCAATGGTAATACCTGTAACGATGGAGATAGTGCAGTTGAAGGGAACGATTAATGTAACGGCCAGCATAGCAGAGGCAGTCTTTACGATAAACGGGCCTGAGTCGAATTCCGGTAATGGGATGAGTTGGACAAAGGCAGATGTGCCGACCGGATCGTACACCATAATCTTTGCGGACGTGGTGGGTTATGAAACGCCTTCAGCGCAGAGCAGGACGTTGACTAACGGAGGGACGATAACATTTACTGGTGAGTACATAAGTACTGAGCCTGAGGCGCCACTGGTGAACAAAAACATAATAGTGGGAGCCGGTCCCGGAAGTCGGAATACTGGGCTGGTAAAAGTATTTAAGTCAGACGGGAGTTTTACAGGACTGGAGTTTCTGGCACACGGGTATAAATATGGAGTAAATGTTGCAGCTGGAGACATAAACGGTGATAATGTTGATGAAGTGATAACCGCACCTGGCCCAGGTCCGGTTAATCCAGCCGAGATAAACGTATTTGACAATAACGGGAATAAATTAACAAACCTGAGTATAACTGGGAATGCATATGATTACGGGGCGACGATAGCGACAGGGGATTTCAACGGAGACGGGTATGATGAGATAGTTGTAGGAGCAGGAGCTGGCCCGTCGAACCCGGCTGAGGTGAGGGTGTATGAGTATGATTCAGTTAATAACGGGCTCATTGATACTGGAATAAACCTCCTTGCATATACATCGGGATACGGGGTGATTGTAGGAACCGGAGATATTGATGATGATGGTGCATACGAAATAATAACTGCCCCCGGACCGGGTTCATCTAATAGTGGCGATGTAAGGGTGTGGACCGTTGATACATCCGGTGGTACAGGAAATTGGAGCACCGCATTGATGCAGGAATACACTGTGCCGTCACGGTATGGATATGGCGTGAACGTCGCTGGCGGAGATATTGATGGAGACGGTTATGCAGAGGTAATAACCGGATCTGGTCCTCATATGAGGGCGAGAGATGAAATAAATGTCTATAACCAGAACGGGGACAACATATCAACCTTCACTGCATATATAGTAAGGAGCTACGGAGCAACGATATCAAGCCGAGATCTGGACAATGACGGTGTATCAGAGATAATCGTTGGTGCAGGCGCTGGTCCGAGAAACAGGGCAATAGTGAAAGTATTTGATGCTAACGGAATAGAACAAGTCCGGTTTACCGCTTTTTCGACCTATTATGGAGTGAATGTGAGTGCGGGTAACCTTGGCTTTGAGTAAGAAAAGGGAGTGGGATACAACGTACAATAGTAATGCAGTATCAATTAAACGACCTATAAGCTTAGGGTAGAATAGTAGTTTGAATTGTGTGATAACGCACATTGTTTGAGTAATTTGAAGCACTGGGATGCCACAGGACGCTGGAAAAGTGAATGATTTCAGCTGCTTTTGGCATGGTATATTTATTGCATCTGTCTAATTAGACCCTATCATAAAAATATAACGTAACGGTATACATTTCTGGAGGTAGTGAGTGATGACGAATAACGCATCGTCTCATAAGAATTTATTTATTATAATTGCTGTATTTATCGCTATGATCTGCGGAGTGAGTACTCCATATGCTCAGGTGCCCGCCTTCAATCGGCTTAGCCCTATGACCTCGCTGCCAACTGATATGCCACATTCAATTGCGATTGATCAATACGAAAATATATATGTTTCTGAGTCGGTAAACAACGTGGTTAATATTTTCACACAGAGCGGCATATATATAAATAAGATTCCGAATCTAAAAAAACCTATTTGTGTTTCTGTTGACAATGCTGGAAGGATTTATGTAGGAAACAAGCTTAACGGAAGTGTAGCCGTGTATGATTCTGGGCTGACTTTTTTGTTTAACCTCGGTGCCTCAAGCGGTGAATTTGGCCAGCCAAATGACATTGCTATAGATAATGCTTCGGGAAATGTGTATGTAGTTGATATAGATAATAATGTTGTTAGGGTGTATAACCCTGATAATCCTCCTCCTGGAGGAGATCCTTCTAATTCATTTATAGGATCATATGATGGTACTGATAATGGTGGAGGACAGTTTATTAGCCCAAAATCAGTTGTAGTTGATTCTGTAGCTGGAGAGATTATTGTACTTGATACAGGCAGGTCAACTGCGGACGGCGGACGGATTCAGATTTTCAATATGGCATTTCAATATATAAGTGGTTTTGATAAGTACCATGCCCCTGCGGGTGCCTTGCAATTCCCTAATCGTCTGAGGATGGACAGTGTCGGGAGGCTATACGTAGCTGATTCATATTTTTGGAATGATGGAATTCATGTTTATCAGAAGGACGGTACATATTTGGGCCCTATAAAAGGAGCTGCGAAACTTACAAATATGGTTGCTTTAGACCTGGGGCCTAGCAATATACTGTATATTCCAATATTTACGCAACATAAAGTTGAGCGATACGGAATTGATCAGTACACTCTAATGCAGATATCGCCATTATTAATAGAATTTTCTGGTCAGCGCGGGACTCCCCTGCCTCCTGCACAGGATGTGGATATAAGCAACAACGGAAATTCTTCACTTAACTGGACGGCGACTGCAAATCAAGGCTGGATTACACTGTCTGCGTTATCTGGTACAACAGCTGTATCCGGTACTTCAACATTAAGTGTGAGCGTTGATTATAGCGGCATGGCAGCAGGATCATATTACGGAACGATAGACATTATTTCGGATACCGGATCTGTAGAGGTGGTTGATGTTTCGCTGACATTAACAGATGTTCTATTGATTGCAAATCCCGGCGGTACATATAACGGGATTGAAGGTCAAGCAATAATACTTGATGCGTCAAATTCAAGCGGGGCCATAGACACTTATGAGTGGGATATTGACAGTAACGGAACATATGATTACAGTTCGACTCTTGCTACTCAAAGTCACACATACGCTAGTGCAGGCCAATATTCTATTACCTTGAGGGTGACGGATGACTTTGGCATAACTGATGTATCTTCGTCGGTCTATGCGCATATCTCGGATGCAGCTCCTACGACTGTATTTACCGGATCATCGATTACCGGTGCTTCACCACTTATGGTGAATTTTACTAACAGTTCGACAGGTTATGATCAGCCAATGACGTATCAATGGGATTTTGATAGTGACGGGTCTGTGGATTCAATAGAAATCAACCCATCACATGTGTATAACAGTGACGGGATATATTCTGTTACACTAACTACTACCGATTCTGATGGGACACCCGATACTCTGACTAGAACTGATTATATTACGGTATCATTGGGTTGCCAAAATCCTCCTGTTAAAATAACCTCTACTGTTCCCCCACCGAATCCGGCAGACTCTTATTTTCAGACTATTCAGGAAGCATATAATGTGGTAGAAGACGGTCAGTTGGTTATGGTACGTGAGATGATATTATCGGAAGTCATCGGAATTAATCAAAGTAAGACTGTGACTATAGCGGGTGGCTACAACTGCGACTTCACTTCGGTAACAGGTAAAACAACAGTTAACGGTGACATTACAATAAGTGTCGGATCCTCAACGATTGGTAATTTTGTTCTTAACTAATGGTTTGTAGTATCCGTTAGTAACCGGACACTGGTATAAAATAAAGATCGTCTTTAACACGGACAAAACCCGTAACCCGGTCGACATCTTTGGAGATGACCAGGGGACTGACGGAAGCGGTGCGGGCTGTAAATGGGCAGCCATACCAGGTATTGAGATGAAAACTCTGGACAGATATTTATTTATTGGTGACAACTGCTGTCATACGGATGTCCCGGGTGCAGCCAATAATGGTATTTTTAAAGGAAAGATAGACTGGTTCAGCTGGAAGCCGATAGTTGATTATTCCGGTGTGGATGATCTTCCGCATCAATAAGCGTTATCCTTCAATCATATTATTCTGATCTGAAAATCTTACGACACCTTCATTATTTTGATATAAGGTTCTGAAATAATAATAGCTTCATTATTTTTTCTTTTATCTTAGGATTGTGATTAGCTGATGCATACATGTCAGATCCTACCTTCATTCCAGGGAGGTAAAAATGGACGGAAATGCTATTTTGCTTTTCCTCTTTTCTCACTAAATAGTTTGACAATTCCTCAAGTTCAGCTTTATTCGGTAAGCGGCCATCTATAAGGGCAACTTGCACATTCAATAAGTATGTCTCTGGTCCCAATTCACTTTTATTTAGTATTGTGTGCTGTATTATCTGCTTTGTTTCAGAAGCGACTGGATGAGTAGTAGCAATAATTATTATGAAAATAGGCAAGAGTAAAAATAGTTTTATAATGATTCTTATACTACCAATGTCAAAAAGTCTTTTCATATATATTAATTACGGCGTTTTAACTTTAAGACTTTAGTTCTATCCCATTATAACTATTAGCAAAAATGAACTGAGCTGGTTATTAATATGAAATTGACGTGCCGAAAAGTAACCTTTTCGGAGTTAGTTCACCAAAGCCTTAGACGAAAATATGGGAGCCCATATTGAGTAATATGTTAAAATAGCTGATTGGAGATGGATGTAATAGCGTAGGGATAAGTGTATGTGGAAAAGCAGGCTATAGTGTTAACTGTTTAATTATAATGACTATATGATCTATGAGTAATCCAATTTCGTATAAATTGTCAATTAAGATAATATTTTTTGTGCTTGGTTTATGCGTGATAGCGACTAATGCAAGTGCATTGGATTATCCGCATACCGGCATTAATAGTATCAGATGTGATTCTTGCCACTATGTATACTCTGATGAACCCTCATATCTTCCTCCATGGACAAACCATTCCCCACAGGATATAGACGACACTCAATTTAATACTCTTTGCTGGAGTTGTCATAATGATGTAAGGGCTGCATACGTTAAGACTCATTCAAGCCTTCAGATAGATAACAGCTATGGTGATTGGATTGTTGAATGCAGAGTCTGCCATAACCCTCATAAACAGGACCAATTGAGGATGTACGGTAGTTCGAGCTATCTTTTTTCAGGAATATCAACAACGATCCAGATAAATCAGCCGCAGGCAGGCCAGAGTCAATTAACTATGACCGGGGCCGGATGGACGGACGACCAGTTTCAGGGTTTGGTGCTACTCCCCAATGAAAACGGAAGCAGGAAAAAGTTTGGATATAAAATATTAAGTAATACTGCTGATACAATTACCGTCAAAAAAAATATTGATCTCACCAAGGTAACTCCTGGAGTTGATACATTTGCTGTTATCTACGGGAAGTTGATAAACAGTACAGTTAAACTTGACAGAATCACAAATTCGACCCCGCCTAAAGCAGGAGATAAGTCAGTACGTTTTTTTAATGCCACCGGAACAAACTCATTTGCTGATGGAGATGCAGCATATGACGGAGTCTGTGAAGTATGTCATACACTGACAACTCACTTCAGAAATGATGGTAATGGTTCTGACCAACTTCATTCTAATATGAATTTCCCAGCAGGTACTAATTGCACGGTTTGCCACAAACATGAAAATGGGTTCCGGGGAATGGGAGGCGGAGCACATGTGACGCATGTAACGAAAGCTACAGGGCCGAAACTGCAATGTACTGATTGCCATGGCATAAATGCTCCTCCGATTCTTGCAGATAATCAAAATACAGCAAACACATCAGTTTGCAATAATTGTCATTCCGTAGACGGGGCGGCAATGGCAAAGACATATTTTACTAATCCCCCTGATACTTGGATAACGAATGAAGGGCAGGCAAGTTTCTGCGGAGGCTGTCACGACGAAACCCCTGCTAATAGCCAAGCTGATGGTCTTGGCTATACTGCGCCAAACATTGTAGGGGACAATACGACATACGGGTTCTTCATCACAGGACATGGAAAGAGCTCGGGAACATATCCTAGGATGTCGTGGCAGGATGTTGCAGCCACCGGAAATCCAGCCGCGAATAAGTTATGCACAGAATGTCATGATCTTTCTATAAACCATTTTAATAGCGGGAATAAGCGATTGAAGGCCGGATATGAAAATGACATAAACAACAGTAACTGCAAGCAGTGTCATGATCCAGGGTTGGTGGCAACGGCTTCGCCGCAATGGTACACAACATATTCGGAATTTCAGACATCGGCCCACAGCTCTCAGAAGTGCAGTGACTGCCACAACGTACATGGTTCGTCAGGGAATAATCCTGCAATGACAAAAGCTAATCAGGAGAACCTTTGCTATCAATGTCACACTGAAGGAGTGGTCCAGAATAATGCAGTTTCAGGCTCGGCCCTGGCAGATGACATTGAGCAGGCATTCAGCTTTTCTGATAGACATAATTTAGAGACGAGTTTTTCAATCGGTGCAGGCAACTACAGCCTTGAGTGCGTCACCTGTCATAACGTACATATTGTATCCGGGCAATACTGGCAGGCTGACCAGGGTAAAAGCCCGGTTTCAAGAGTCAGTACTCCGTCAAATCCCACAAACAATACCACCGTCTGGGGAGATGATGCGGGTGAAAAGATGGATGATTACGCTGGTGCAGGCGTATATCGTACACCTACAGGTGATACCTTCTCTGGTGCCCAATTACCTGATTACGCAACATTCTGTCTGGACTGCCACGGACAGGCAGGCGGTGCGCCGTTTGGTATTGACTGGAATGGGAGGCCGCATGGTAAGCAGTCTGCGAATGTACCGAATGGTGGAGGCAAATGTCCTGATTGGTATTCCTGTGGTAAAGCTACTGGTTGGAACGGGGATGATTGTATAGGGACCGAATCAGACTGCTGGCCTGTTATGACAAGAGGAAAAGGCGATCAACTCTGGTCAAGAAAACCGTATAATCACGAGGAGCGGATTGCCGGTGCAAATTTTGTTATGGTATGCACCGACTGTCATGAAGCACACGGATCCGGAGTCAGGTCTATGATAAGGAGCAATCCGAATGGCGGTACGGGTACAACCATCTGGAACACCATGTGCAACAATTGCCACTATTATTACAGCGACTGGCACGCAGGTATGTCTTGTGGAACTGCGAGCTGCCACGTATCTGACTCAATTCACAGAATGGGAAGTTACAGCGGTGCTGGAAATATACGGACATTTGATCCTACCCTCGTATTGCATTATGCATTTGAAAGCAACCTTAATGATTCAGGTGATTGGAATATGGACGCGAAATGGATGGATAATATTACTGGGTCTTATGCATCCGGTAAAAATGGTCAAGCCATCGTGCTTGACGGAGGGAAAAATGTTCAAGTAGGAACAACAAATGATAATTGGTCTACTGATGAAGGCTATCATGCGACATGGAAATATACAGAAATGAAATTTAATACAACCCTGGAAGCATGGGTGTATCCGACGGATAATGCGTTGAGCGATTACAGCATATTTACAAAGCATGTGGGATATGCCAATGGAGGATATGCATTTGAGTTGAGGAAGGTTAATGGTACTTTTCGGGCGTCATTCATTGCACAGTTAGACAATAACGGAGTTACGCAGGACGGCAGGGCAGGGTTGCGGGGGGCATACAGTTCTACGGCTGTTCCATTGAATAAGTGGACACATGTCGCGGTTACATTTGACAGGAACGGGGCAGACAGAAATTCAAACGACCCGGCAGTCGGCAGAATAAGAATATATGTGAATGGAGAAGACGTAACTACAAGTGATTCGATCGGCAACTATATGCAGCCGACAACGGGTGAGACATCCATATTTGCATTCCCTGAAAACAACGGATGGAACCAGGTGGGAGTATGTTACAACGACTCATGGTGTGCAGGAGAATTCTCTGTCGGTGGATTTTATGGATGGCAGAACGAGTTTATTGGCAGGATTGATGAAGCAAAAGTATGGAACGTAACAAAGGACTCGGCATATTTTGATACACTCGATGCGGATGCCGGACCGTTCATCAGCTTTGCTGAGGGTGTGATCGGAAGTGATCAGCTTTCTGTGACACTGTCAGAAGGGTCATTTACTGATCCCGGAAGTTCCGGGGCATTGCAAACATCAGATTTTATATTTAATGACAGTGATAATGGAAGGACAGTTACGGGAGTAACGCATACGGCAGGTGACAGCACCGCTACGCTTACTTTAAGCTCGGCGCTTGATGATACCAATGACTTTAATGTGGACACTCTTGCACCGGTTAGTCTGGAGATGTTCGATGAATATGATAACGGTGCCGATATCGGTGCAGTTGCAATTACTTTGACATCATCTTGCCCAACGGGAAAGGTGACATTTGATTTAAATGAGTCATCGGGAAGCGCATATGTGTTTGATGATCAAACTCTGCTTTCGGGTCAGGTGTATGGAAACGGGACATTGACGGGAAGTGAGTTTTCAGGCAGCGGTGACGGTAGCAGCCAATACATTATGTTCAATAATAACGATGCCTGTCTTCAGGCATCTACTGCGATGACCCTGGAAGCCCGGATAAAACCAACAGGCCTTGCTGGAACCGCAAACTACATAAGACGTGTACTTGCCAGAGACGGCGGTGGAAATTATCAGATGTCCGTATGGCGGAACAATAGCTGGACGAATTTTAATGCCCCTGATGGTGAGGCATCCATAGCGTTATGGGTCAATGTTCTTGATAATCATGGAGGCAACAACTGGAAAGTAGTGCTGACGAATTATACTGGCGCTGCTACCATAGGTGAAAACGAATGTCCGATCGTCTCTGATCACTGGTACCAAGTCAAGGCAGTTTGGAATAGCGCCAAACCAGGCGGCACTCTAGGACAGTTATTCGTGCCTGCTGATATATATGTAGATGACCAGGGAACTGATGGTGCAGGGGCCGGTGAAAACTGGGCTGGAAATATGAATTGTACAGATGTTGACGAGTCGCTTAAGGAGACTGATAGCTTCAGGTTCTACACTGCTGATGAGATCATAACGGGCAATGGCAGCTTTGCAATTGGTGCAAACAGAAATAATCCTGCCAACAATCTCTTTAATGGTTTGATTGACTGGATAACCTGGGTAAATACTGCTGATTAACCTAAATCAAATACAACCTCGATCAAAGTCGACCGTAATAAGCAATTGTTATAGAGTAATATCACCTCATATTTGCGCTAAATAAGGCAGTCCACTTATTACTACAAAAATATCATTCTAATTTGATTTTTGTGAAACCCCGGTTTCATTGGCATTCACTGGTTCTCAGTTTATTTAGAAAATTAGGCATATATATTGCAATACTAGGTCAGTCTAGGAAAGGGCGGAATCGTGGGCTCTAGAAATCCTGATTATAAATCAAAACATTGTTACTGGATGTAAACCTATTTATGATAGTGGCTGTTTATTGGTAAGGACAGGTTGTTTATCTGGGCTATGAGAAAGTATGCAGCCAGGACATTAGTTTTCGTATTAATAATGCTTTGTATATCCTTACAAGCATATTCATTAGACTATCCACATAACAGCGTCAATAACATTGGATGTTCTTCGTGTCATTATGTGTATGCGGATGAGCCTTCGCATTTGCCTCCGTGGACAAGCCATTCTCCTTCGGACATTGATGACACTCAATATAATGCCCTCTGCTGGAGCTGCCACAATGACTCTACCGCACCGTACGTTCGAACACATTCCAGTCTACAGATAGACAGCGACTATGGAAACTGGGGAGTGGAATGTAAGGCTTGTCATGACCCTCATTACCAGAAGCAGATATTATCTTATGGAGGTGTGAGCCATCTGTATTCTGGCATATCAACAGACATACAGACAGATGTGCCTGTTGCAGGTAAGAGTCAACTGACGAAAACAACCGCCGGATGGACAGTTGATCAGTTTGCTCCATATGTTGGAGATGATATTTACTATGTATTACTTCCAAATATCAGCAAAAGCAAAAAGAGATTTGGGTATAAGATACTAAGCAA
>PJEL010005498.1_pt1 | contig 10231 bp, 8 predicted proteins | sample 1853271 | NCBI WGS metagenome assembly PJEL01 (sample SAMN08108733, study PRJNA415343) | Invertebrate metagenome, whole genome shotgun sequencing project. | host: Globobulimina | place: Sweden: Gullmar Fjord | collected 2015-08 | reverse complement strand
CCATTAAAGGCGGCACGATTGCACCAACCGGTTTAGAAAAAACCTTACGACTACAGCAAATAGCCAAAGAGAACAAACTACCTTTAGTGACCTTAGCCGAAAGTGGTGGCGCTAACTTAAATTACGCAACGGACATTTTTGTTGAAGGTGCACGAGCTTTCGCCAATCAAGCTCGGCTATCAGCACAAGGTATTCCGCAAGTGACTGTAGTGCATGGTAATGCCACGGCAGGCGGTGCATATCAGCCAGGTTTGTCTGATTACATGATAGTAGTTAAAGGCAAAACCAAAATGTTTCTTGCCGGACCACCGCTATTAAAAGCGGCCACAGGTGAAATTGCCACTGATGAGGCGTTAGGCGGCGCAGAGCTACATGCATATCAAGCGGGCACCGCTGACTATTTAGCCCAAGACGATGCTGACAGTATTGCCATTGCCCGAGACATTCTTGCGAGTTTGCCATGGAACGAACAATTAGCCTTGCCAACAAAAAAGCCAACAGTCGCGCCTTTATACGACGCGCAAGAGCTGTTAGGTATTGTGCCATCAATAAGCAAAAAAGCTTACGACGTGAGAGAAGTGATTGCCCGCTTAGTCGATGGCTCTATTTTTCAAGACTTTAAAGCTGGCTTTGATTTACAAACTGTTTGTGGCTTTGCTCATATTGACGGTCACAGCGTCGGTATTATTGGTAATAACGGTCCTATTACCGCACAAGGTGCAAACAAAGCTGCACAGTTTATTCAACTATGTGAACAAGGCCAACGTAGCCTATTGTTTTTACATAACACCACCGGCTTTATGGTTGGTACAGATTCTGAGCAAAACGGCATTATTAAACATGGCTCAAAGCTTATTCAAGCAGTTGCCAATGCCAATATCGCCAAAATATCGATTTTAATTGGCGGCTCATACGGTGCTGGCAATTATGCCATGTGTGGCAGAGGTTTAGACCCGCGTTTCATTTTTTCTTGGCCGAACAGCAAAACCGCAGTTATGGGTGGAGAGCAAGCCGGCAAAGTATTACGCATTGTTACCGAAGAGAAAATGCGCAAGCTAGACCAGCCAATAGATGAAGCTAAGTTAGCACAGATGGAACAAATGACCGCCGCTAAATTAAATGCTGGCTCAACCGCTATTTTTGGTACCGCGAGACTTTGGGACGATGGCTTAATCGACCCCAGAGATACCCGCCCTTTATTAGCGAATTTATTAGATATTTGCTGGCAAGAAAAACATCGCCGTTTAAATGCCAGCAATTTTGGTGTCGCGCGCTTTTAGCTTACTCAGAAAAAATGTAAATATAAATACAGTCATCAGTATAGATTTTGGAGTAGAAAATGATTTTAACGCAAGAACATTTAGAACTTAAAAGAACCATTGCCAATTTTGTTGAAAATGAAATTAATCCTTATGTCGACGAATGGGAGAGTGCAGGATTATTCCCGGCAAAAATGCTATTTAAAAAAATGGGCGACTTAGGTTTACTCGGTATTAGTAAACCTGAAGCATGCGGCGGCATGGGACTAGATTATAGCTACGAAATGATCGCCGCAGAAGAATTTGGCGCTATTCGTTGTGGCGGTTTACCCATGGCCATTGGTGTGCAAACCAATATGGCGACACCGGCACTCGCTCGCTTTGGTAGCGATTACGTAAAAGAAACATACCTAGCGCCTGCCATTGCTGGCGATTTGGTTGCTTGTATTGGTGTTAGTGAGCCCGGTGCAGGTTCAGATGTTGCAGGCCTTACCACCACAGCCACTAAAGATGGCGATGATTACATTATCAACGGCACTAAAATGTGGATCACCACAGCCACCCAAGCTGACTTTATTTGTTTACTTGCTAATACTTCAGAAGATGCACCACATAAGAATAAGTCGCTTATTGTCGTGCCAACTAATTTAGCCGGGATCAGCTTTTCAGAAAAACTCGATAAACTTGGCATGAGGTGCTCAGATACCGCGCAGATATTTTTCGATAATGTCCGTGTGCCGCAACGCAACTTGATTGGTCAGGAAGGTGCGGGCTTTATCATGCAAATGCAACAATTCCAAGAAGAGCGTATGTATATTTCAGCTATGTCTTTAAAAGGCATGGACTTATGTATCGATGAAACATACGACTACACCTCACAACGTCAAGCGTTCGGTAAGCCACTTATTGCCAATCAAGCGATTCAATTTCGTTTATCAGAATTACAAACGGAAGTAGAACTGTTGCGTGCCTTGGTCTATCAAGCTTGTGGTAAGTATGTCCACGGTGAAGACGTGACTCGTTTAGCTTCTATGGCAAAACTAAAATCGGGTCGTTTAAGTCGTGAAGTCAGTGATGCTTGTTTGCAATATTGGGGCGGTATGGGCTTTATGTGGAACAACATTGTGAGTCGTTTTTACCGAGATAACCGCTTAGGTTCAATTGGCGGCGGCGCAGACGAAGTCATGCTCGGTATTATTAGTAAATACATGCAGCAAGACTTTAAAACTCGCTCATAAACATTAATAGTAGGCGTCGCCATGAAAAACAATGACAGTACATTAATAATCGAAGCATGTTTTCCAGTATTAACGGTAACCTTAAACCGTCCGGAAGTCGCTAATGCCATGAATTTGCAAATGGTCAGCGAATTAACTCAGGTAATGGAAAAAGTAGAAAATGAAAAATATCGTGTTTTAGTTATCCAAGGCAGCAACAGTAATTTTTGCGCCGGTGGCGATATCAAAGATATGCAGGCGACGAAAGGCGATGCGAAAGCGCTCACTGAATTAAATCGCGCTTTTGGCTTAATGATAGAAAAAGCCAACACACTGCCTGCTGTGGTTATTTGCTTACTAGACGGTGCAGTACTCGGCGGTGGCTTCGGCTTAGCTTGTGTATCTGATGTTGCCATTGCCACGACTAATGCTTCATTTGCTTTGCCAGAAACATCGCTAGGCATTATTCCGGCACAAATTGCCCCGTTTGTTGTTGAACGCATTGGCTTAACGCAAACCAGACGCTTAGCTTTAGTCGGCAATAGGATCGATGGCGAACAAGCATTACGTTTAGGCTTGATACATCAATTAGCTGTAGATACGGATGATCTGAGCAAGCAGCTAGCAAAAACGGTGTCTTTAATACTTAAGTGCGCACCAAATGCCAATAAAACCACCAAGGCATTACTGCAACAAGTTTCACAACAACCAATGAGCAGCTTACTTGATCAAGCGGCAATTGATTTCTCTGCTGCGGTCGCTGGTGAAGGACGTGAAGGTGCTGCAGCGTTTATGCAAAAACGTGCACCAAATTGGGCTTGATTGAAAAAGAATATAACTCTCGAAGGTTAGGATATAAAAATGAAATTTAGTAAAATACTGATCGCCAATCGCGGTGAAATTGCCATTAGAGTCATTCGCAGCGCAAAAGATTTAGGCTTTAGAACCGTCGCTGTTTTTTCTGATGCCGATAAGTTTTCCCCACATACCCAAATGGCCGATGAAGCAGTATATATTGGCCCTGCTATGGCGTCAGAAAGCTACCTTAGTATCACCAATGTTATTGCCGCAGCAAAAGTATCAGGCGCAGATGCTATTCACCCCGGCTATGGTTTTTTATCAGAAAATGCTGAATTTGCCCAAGCCTGTAAACAAGCAAACATTACCTTTATTGGCCCTAGCAGTGCTGCCATTGAATTAATGGGCAGTAAACGATTAGCAAAAATTGCCATGCTTAAGGCAGGCGTTCCTTGTATTCCCGGTTATCAAAATGATAAAGGCCAACCAGAACAAGCTCATAGTAGTAGCGATGGCAACAACGATAACAATGACGCATTGCTTATTGAAAAAGCACAAGAGATTGGTTTTCCAGTGATGATTAAAGCTTCTGCGGGTGGCGGTGGACGAGGCATGCGCTTAGTTAACGCAGCTGAAGATATGCCTAGCGCGTTAAAGTCTGCTCGTTCAGAAGCCATGAATGCCTTTGGCAGCAGTGAACTTATTCTTGAGAAAGCGCTAACGGATGCAAGACACATTGAAATTCAAGTGTTTGCCGATACCTTTGGCAATGTTATTCATTTAGCTGAACGAGATTGTTCATTACAACGTCGTCATCAAAAAGTAGTTGAAGAAGCCCCGTCTATGGCCGTATCTCAGACATTACGCGAGCAAATGGGAGCAACAGCTGTTTTAGCCGCAAAAGCTTGTAATTATGTCGGTGCAGGTACAGTTGAATACCTACTCAATGACGATGGCAACTTTTACTTTTTAGAAATGAATACCCGCTTACAAGTTGAGCATCCGGTTACAGAGCTTGTGACCGGTATTGACTTAGTGGCTTGGCAGCTAAATATTGCTAATGGCGAAAAATTACCATTAACACAAGCACAAGTATCTATTACCGGTCATGCCATGGAAGTTCGGCTTTACGCTGAAGACCCAAGTGATAATTTTATGCCACAAACCGGTAATATTCTGTTATGGCAACCGGCATTAAATGATGCAAAAAGCCAACAAGCCATCGCCGGTGTTCGTGTTGATTCTGGTATTGAGCAAGGACAAACCGTTTCACCATTTTATGACCCGATGTTAGCGAAATTAATTGCCTATGGCGACAATAGAGAGCAAGCCCGTCGCCGTTTAATTCGCTTAGTGCAAGACTCGACATTACTTGGTGTTAGAGATAATCGTAGCTTCCTTTGTCAGCTGTTAGCTGATCAAAATTTTATCGAAGGAAAAGCCAGCACTAACTATATTGGTGAACAGTTTACTGAAAATAAAACCTTAGCTAAGCAAGTGGTGGCGGTCGAAGAATGGTGTTTAGCTGCTCTATTACTTAATCAGCAGCAAGCTCAAGCCTCATCAACAACTCAAGAAAATCTGCAAACGTCTTTTGTCGGCGAGCGGTTGTTAACCTTAAACCAGGGTAAAGAACAAACACAAGCTAACCAACGTAAACTCGCCTTTAGTAAAATATCAGCTAAAAAATTCAGTATTCGCTGCCAAAACAAGCTAGGTCAACAGAGTCAAAATGCGCAAGCAGATGACTGGTGTCAGCAAATTGAATTAGTGGCGATTACCGACAATAAAATTAGCTACATTTATGCTGGTGTTAGAAAAACACGGACATTTGTGGCTGACAAGAACCCTGAAAACCCAGCAATATGGCTAAGTAGCGAAGATGGTAATTTAGTTTTTATCGATAGAAGTTTATCGACTAAAGCAAATGAAAGCTCAGGCTCTGATCAAGTATTGGCCTCAATGGATGGCGTCGTTGTTGAGGTACTTGTTAAGGCCGGAGCACAGGTGAAATCAGGCGATGTGGTCGCCGTTATTGAAGCGATGAAAATGGAGCATTTATTAAAGGCAAGTCTGGACGGCACCATCGAAAAAATAGCCGTTGGTGCCGGCGATCAAGTGCGTGTTCGCCAATTAATTGCTCAACTGGCGGTTAAGTAAAACCTCGGCAAATTCACGATTACTATGAATATTACAGTGACTATAACAAGATTGGAAAATTATTATGTTACCGACTCAATGGCAAAACCGTTTATCTATTCCCGTCGTCATGGCGCCAATGTTTTTAGTGTCAGGGCCCGACTTAGTTATTGCTGGCTGTAAAAAAGGCATAGTTGGTACCTTTCCAGCCCTTAATCAACGCACCAGTGAAGGTTTTGAACAATGGCTTCAGCAAATTAGCCAAGCACTTGCCGACTTTGAAGAACAAACAGGGAAAAAGGCAGCCCCCTATGGCGTTAATCTCATCGTTCATGATTCAAATCCGCGTTTACAAGTGGATTTAGCGCTATGTGTAAAGTATAAAGTGCCATTAGTTATCACCGCTTTAGGTGCGCTAAAAGATGTTGTTGACGTTGTTCATCAATATGGCGGGGTAGTTTTTCATGATGTCACGACCAAGCGCCATGGCGAGAAAGCAGCGCAAGCCGGTGTTGATGGTTTAATTGCCGTAGGAGGTGGCGCAGGTGGGCATGCCGGCACCATCAACCCATTTGCCCTAATTGAAGATATTAAATCTGTTTGGCATAAAACCATTTTACTTGGTGGCTGTATTAATAAAGGTAATCAAGTACGGGCGGCTGAATTGATGGGTGCAGACTTAGCCTATGTTGGTACTCGCTTTATTAACACTCTTGAGAGTAGAGCACCGCAAGGCCACAAAGAGTTAATTGTTGCCGCTAAATCAACTGATATTATTCATACCCCAGCGGTAACAGGTGTGCCGTCAAACTTTATTAAGCAAAGTTTAGCCGACTCTGGTTATGATATGAACGCCCTGCTCAACCCTGGCGATGTTAATTTTGGTTCAAAACTCACCCCCGAAGGCAGCGATTCTTCAAAAGCATGGCAAGATGTTTGGTCTGCTGGTCATGGCGCAGGCAGTATTAATAATATTCCTAGTTGTGATGACTTAATCGACCAAATGATTGCAGAGTATAGAGCTGTATTATAAATAATATCAACTCGGGTTAAGTAGAATAGCCAAACCTATAGCCTGCCAAGTATTTATTAATCCAAATCAACGAAATATTGTGAGTTATTTTCAATGAAAATAACTCACAATAACTTACTCAAGTGTTCCACTTTCACTTATTCCCCCCGACAAAATAATAAACAATTATTGATACGAGTAGCAAAAGTTAACGCGAAGCTTCAATTTATAAATAAAAATAGTTAAAGTGTCAGATATAGCATATTTAGATTAGGCCATTGAAATTGAAGTTAAAAATAAAACTAACCTCCTGCTATTACGCTATGGCTACAGTACTAATATCACCACTACTATTGCTCCAAGCCATTGCGGTAAGACTAACCGTATTGCGCCTTCCAGAGCCATGTGGCAAGCGCTCAGGCTGTTTTGGTAGTGGTAGTGAATTGAATTTACTCATTACGGGGGACTCTGCCGCTGCGGGAGTTGGAGTCACAAAACAAACGCAAGCAATAAGTGGACAACTAACCGCAAGCCTAGCAACAGAACACCAAGTAAATTGGTTGTTAGTGGCTCGTACCGGATTTACTTCATCTGACGTTCTTGCAGAACTTACCGTACTATCTCCGCAAAAATTTAACTATGTGCTGGTTTCTGTTGGCGTCAATGATGTTACGAGTTTAACGCGGACAAAGCAGTGGTCAGCAAATATAAAAGCGATAGCAAAGATATTAAAGACTAAATTCGGCGCACCTAAGGTTTTGTTTTCTAGCGTGCCTCCTATGGGCATGTTTAAGGCAATCCCTTTTCCTCTGAGCTGGTGGTTAGGTAAACGAACAAATAAACTTAATGAGCTAATGGCAGCGGCACTAGAGCATGATCAAAAAAGCACGGCACTGAAATTTGACTCAACCTTTAAGCCCGAGTTTCTAGCAAAAGACGGCGTTCACCCTTCCGAGCTTGCATACAGTGTCTGGGCAAAACAAATTGCCAATAAGATAGATAAACAAGTAGAAGTAAATCGTTAAAAATCAACAGGTAACCTTCTTTCAGCAACGTTAATTCGGTGCTAAAATTGTTTTTTGTCTGCAGCTAAATAGCAAAACAACTTGAAAAATGCAAAAAATTGAAGAGTTATCCCGTCTATTTGAAAGAGCAAGAGACTTACCCGTCAACAATATACTCAAATCATTTACGAGGATATAGGTATCTCTGCATATTTTGAACACTTTAATACAGTCAGAAAGACACTAACGTTAATATCTGTTTTTAGGACAAGTAGATATTTGTCAAATAAACTGTAATATCAGTACTTATCAAAGTTGCTCAACTTCGTTTCACTGTAAAACTTAATCTTTAAGATAAACTTGGAGCTAATAAATTTGAGAATTAGCATTTGTTTGGCCACATGAATGTCGTCCGAACAAAAGATTAACTATGACTTTATTTTACTCATACTCGGAAGAATACGTTGCTGAATAACTATGAGAATAGAGTTCAAAAAGATTACCGAATGGGTCTTCTAAATAGACCATTTTGTAAGGTTTGTTGTCATCTTCTGGGTGATATCTCATTGTATCCATTCTTGCTTTGCCGCCATATTGTTTAACTTTTTCAATAACGCCGTCAAAATCATTGGTTTCTAAACAATAGTGGAAAATGCCAATTTTAGTAAAATCTACATTATGCTTTTCTTCTCTTTCTTTCATTTCAAATAGTTCAAAGCCAATACCATCTGAAGTTACAAGATGCGCAATATTAAAGCCTTTAAAGCCTTCGCCAAATACTGCAATACACATTGCACCAATTGCAGTTTCTTTTTCTTCTATTACAGCAGAGTTGCCCATAACAATTTCAAGACCTAAAGCTTTAGTGTAAAACTCAACTGCTTTATCCATTTCGCCAACCATTATTCCTACATGACTCATCTTCATATGTGTTCGCCTTTACGTTATTAGTTGCTGATTCGTTTTGATGTGAAAAGTATAGGGGGATATAGTGATTTAATAAAATTATTATAAATTATAAGGTTGATAACTTATCGTAATGATGTTTTCTTCCTCTGTTTGCACTCGTAATAAAGCTTATTGAGGTATTTCAAGTTATACACTCAAGACCTTAAATCAATTTTTTTAGCACACAATAAAGCAATAAGTGAAAATTACGCTATAAAACCAACAAGCTTATTTCCATTCAACACCACCGTAAACATTAATGGTAAAACCATGTTGTAAGGCCTAATTTTTAGCTATTAAGTCAATATGCGGTTTTAAATCGCGAATAAGGTGGGTTGGTCACTAAAGCCAAACTGATTAGCAATATCAACCGTGGTTGGCCATATAGTAAGCCTGTCTTTGTCTTAAACAACTCAATGACGTCAGCGCCAAAAGGTTATGAAGATAAAGTATTTATGATCAAAGGTGACTTGAAAGAAATAGTTGATAATTTGAATCACAAAGACTTTAAAAACCTTTATATTGCTGGCGGCATGACCATTCAAAACTTCCTCGAAGCGGGTTTAATTGATGAAATAACTATCACCACTATTCCAGTTTTTTTAGTGGCTGGCATACCGTTATTTGGCGAACGGGGAAACCGAAAAAACTTTCGGTGTCCTTCGCTTTCTAGTGATAAATAACACATAAAACTTAAAACACTGCCTCGTAAAATTGAGGTAGTAGAGTTTATCAAAAACAATAATCACTGCTTTAATAACTAGAATCAAATATTTTCTGGAGTATTTAGATAGAACTTGAGCGAATTAACATTTTTTTCACAATTACCATATTATTTTAACACCTACATTTTCCTATTTATTTTTTGTATAAACTTAGCTTAGAACAAGATTATCAACTCATTAAAAAAATATCGGTGATGAATAATACTTTAATTAATTTGCCATAATGTCGGTCATAAACCTTACTATAAGTGAGGAAAAACAAGCGCTATAGCCGATAGATATCCGAACAGAAAAACTTTATAGATGGTCGAGATTAAGCCTGAAGTAAAAAATTGTCTGTGTAAATAAATTTTATGCACATAAAGTTAATTACTCTGCTATCATCCATTTCACTTAAGGATAAGGCAAATATTTTTTGTATAAAAAACCTAAAATGAACAATACTAATAATAAAATTCACACACCCTACATCATATCGCTATTTGCATTGGTGGCTATGTCCATCCTTGGCACTATGGGGATTATAGCGTTTTATAACCAAAGTTTTGTCTTGGCTAGTTGCTTATTTATTGCAAGTTTCATTTGTTTTACTGGCTACCAAACTAATAAGAAATTAAAAAAATCCAAGCTTAGCTCAGCCCTAGTCCTATACTCACTTTATGGACTAATGTTCTATCTTGTCTATACTGGTGGTGTTGACCAGACAGGTCCTCTTTGGATATTTATTATTGCACCACTTTCTGTCTTTATTCATGGTTTAAAGCGTGGATTAACTTAGGCAGACTGCAATCGGCTTCACCACAAATGACATAATCGACATGGGGTTCATTTTGTAGAATATCAATATTAAAAAGTGAAGCGTGCAGATCACCATAAATAATAACCACGTTGGGAAGCTTTTCTTTAAGCCTTTGACTGAGCTTTAAGGAGCGATCAAAGTTTTCAATTGGTTCTGAAAAACCGATATAGTCTGGTTTTAAATCCAATATTTTCCTCTCAAGATCCTTAATCGGAGGATTAAAAGATGGAAGGGCGTGGATGGAATCGACTAAATGGACAGAGTATCCCTCTTTTTCTAAAGAAACATAAAGGTAGCCTAGACCCAGATCATCAATTGCCATATTCTGGG
>PJEL010005497.1_pt1 | contig 10232 bp, 4 predicted proteins | sample 1853271 | NCBI WGS metagenome assembly PJEL01 (sample SAMN08108733, study PRJNA415343) | Invertebrate metagenome, whole genome shotgun sequencing project. | host: Globobulimina | place: Sweden: Gullmar Fjord | collected 2015-08 | reverse complement strand
GCATGCGGTAGGGCATCCGCGTGGCATCCGCGTTCCAGGCCATGAGATCGGTCCGGCTGGTGCGCTGGCCGAGGTCGTACTCATGCACAAGGCGCGACCAGATGAGATCGTTGGAGCGCAGCAGCTGGAAGGCGCCGGCCATCTGGCTGGTGTCGAGATACCCCTGCGCCCACATCATGTCTTCCAGGTAAGCGAGCTGGCTCTCGTCGATGAACAGCATCAACTCGCCGGCCTCGGTAAAGTCGGTCTGCGCGGCCAGCAGAGTGACCGACTTCAGGCGGTCGTCGCCGTCGCGCGCCATGGCCGCCGCGGCGATCGACAGCAAAGTGCCGCCCAGGCAATAGCCGACGGCATGGACCTTGCGGTCCGGGAGGATGGCGGTAACGGCAGCCAGTGCCGCCATGATGCCGAGGCGCCGGTAGTCGTCCATGCCCAGGTCTCGGTCGTCCGGCCCCGGGTTCTTCCAGGAGATCGCGAAGACCGTATGGCCCTGGGCGACCAGATAGCCGATCAGCGAGTTCTCCGGCGAGAGATCGAGGATGTAGTACTTCATGATCCAGGCCGGCACGATGAGCAGCGGTTCCGGGTGAACCTGATTGGTCGCCGGGCCGTACTGGATCAACTCGATCAGATCGTTGCGGTAGACGACCTTGCCGGGGGTCACCGCCAATTCGTGCCCTGGACGGAAATTCTCGGCCTCCGCCGGCCCGCCGCCAGTGAGGCGCCGCGTGCTGTCCTCCAGCGCGTTCAGCCATCCCCGGTAGAGGTTGGCGCCGCCTTGTTCCATCGTCTCACGCAGCAACACCGGGTTGCTGGCCAGATAGTTCGAGGGCGAAAATATGTCGAGCAACTGACGGGCAACGAAGGAGGCCACGGCCTCGTGATGCTTGGAGACGCCACGCACGCCGGTGGTCGCTTCCTGCCACCACTGCTGGGTCAACAGGAAGCTTTGGGTGATCAGGTCGAAGGGCTGCTGGCGCCAGGCCGGATCCTCGAAACGCTTATCGCGATGCTCGGGCCGGATGCAGGGCGGCGCTGCGTCGCCGCCGGCACTACGCGCCGCGTTGAGCGCCAGGCGGGTCGCGCTGGACCAGACCGACTGGGCCAGTTGCGCCCGCTTGCCCGGCGCCATGGCCAGATGCGTCCACCAGTCGGTAAAGGCCAAGCCGAGCGCGGTCGGGGAAATTCCCGCCGTGGCCTGCCCCAGGCCGGCGTGCAGCAGGCGGTCGAAGGCCTCGCCGCCGAAGATCTCGGTCAGTGGCGGCGGCGTCGATTCCACCTCGGCGCCGATGACATGGCCGGGCAGATCCGGAAGACGGTCGACATCGGGCGCTTCCGTCTCGGCGCTGGGCACAGAAACCTGAGGGAGAGGCTTGCCGCCACTGGCGACCAGCCGGGGACGCTTTGGTTTTGCCGTCACCACGGCCTCCGTTGACATATACAGCCGACGCCCCTGGCAAGCAGCGCCCGGCACGACAGACAGTAGATAACATCAGAGTGTCACCCGCCTTGAGCCAAGTCAGTTCAGCGCCTCGAGCCTAACGGCAGGACGCCTAGTCCATCGCCTCGAGCTCGGTAATGAAGCTGTCGACGAGCTGCAGGCCCCGCTCCCAGAACGCCGGGTCGGAGGCATCGAGCCCGAAGGGCGCCAGCAGCTCCTTGTGGCGCTTGCTGCCGCCGGCCCGCAGCATCTCCAGGTATTTCTCCGCGAAACCCTCTTCGGCGCCCTCGTAGACCGCGTAGAGCGAGTTCACCAGGCAGTCGCCGAAGGCATAGGCGTAGACATAGAAGGGCACGTGGACGAAATGCGGGATATAGGCCCAGAAATGGCGGTAGTCGTCGTCGAATGCGATGGCCGGACCGAGGCTGACCTGCTGGGTTTCCAGCCAGATCTCGCCGAGCCTTTCGGGCATCAGCTCGCCGCCGCGGCGCTCGTCGTGAACGCGGGTTTCGAACTCGTGCATGGCGATCTGCCGCACCACGGTGTTCAGCATGTCCTCGACCTTCGAGGCCAGCATGATCTTGCGGCGCTTCGGATCGCTCTCCGCCCTCAGCATCGCCTGGAAGGTCAGCATTTCGCCGAAGACCGAGGCGGTCTCCGCCAGGGTCAGCGGCGTTTCCGCCATCAGATGACCTTGCGGTCCCGCCAGCACCTGATGCACGCCGTGGCCGAGTTCGTGGGCCAGGGTCATGACGTCGCGGGAGCGGCCCTGATAATTGAGCAGCAGATAGGGGTGCGCCGAGGGCACGGTCGGATGGGCGAAGGCGCCCGGCGCCTTGCCGGGCCTGACCGGCGCGTCGATCCAGGACTGATCGAAGAACTGCTTGCCGATGGCCGCCAGCGCCGGGGAGAATTCGGCATAGGCGTCGAGCACCAGCCGACGGGCATCCTGCCAGGGAATCACGCGGTCGTCGTCGTCGGGCAGCGGCGCATTACGGTCCCAATAGGCCAGGGTTTCACCGCCGAACCACCTGGCTTTCAAGGCGTAGTAGCGGTGCGCCAGGCGCGGATAGGCGGTATGGACCGAACCCACCAGGGCATCGACCACCTCGTCCTCGACGAAGTTCGCCAGGTTGCGCAAGGAAACCGGGCGCGCGAAGTTGCGCCAGCTGTCCTCGATCTCCTTGTCCTTGGCCAGGGTGTTGGTGATCAGCCCGAAGGTGCGGGCGTTATCGCCCAGGACCTTGCCGAGCGCCTTGGCGGCCTCGCGCCGCGCCGCCGCGTCAGGGTCGGTCAGGCGGTTGAGGATCTCGGCGGAGGTCAACTGCTCACCCTTGAAGGGGAACCGCAGGCCCGCCATGGTTTCGTCGAAGAGGCGCATCCAGGCGGCCCGCCCGGCAACATACTTCTCGTGCAGCAGGCGCTCGATCTCGTCGGAAAGCTGGTGCGGGCGCATGGCGCGCAGGTCGCGCAGCCAGGGCGCGTAGCGGGCCAATTCCGGGGCCGCCAACTTCTGCTTGAGGTCGGCCTCGTCGAGGCGGTTCAATTCCAGCGTAAAAAAGACCAGATCGGTCGAAATGGCGGTGCAGTTTTCCTGCATCGACTGGAAGAAGCGGCTGATCTCCGGGTCGCTCATGTTCCCCGAGTAGACCAGCTGGGCAAAGCTCATGATCCGACCGAGGGTCTCCTGGACCGCTTCGTACTCGGCGATGGCGCCGCCCAGCCCCGCGCCGTCCAGCGCCGCCAGGCGTCCGGCATAGCTCTCACGGAAGGCCTTCGCCCCCTGCGCACTGCGGTCCAGGTCGGCCTGCAGGGCGGGACAATCGGGCTCGGAGTAGAGGTCCGCCAGGTTCCAGGCGGGCAATTCGCCCAGGGATTCGTCATTCACGGGTTCGGGATTCAAGAGTGCACCTTTCAGACTACTTCTTGACCCCTTGCGATATAGGCCGCAAATACTGGTTCGCCAAGAGCTAAAGCCGCCACAATTGGGCAGAAAGCCCCGGCAAGACAGAGCCCCGGTGCCACGGGGCCCGGACCCAGGGTCGGCAAGACGACCCGTAGGGAGGAAACATGGATTTCGACGCCTGCCGTTCGCTGACCACGGGGTTCTTCGACCAGGCCGCGACACGAAAGAACAAAGCCTTTCTCTGGCACAAAGAGGATGGCCGCTTTCGCCCTCAGACCTGGGGCGAGATCACCGAGCAGGTCACGGCCCTGTCGCGCGGGCTGCGCCAACTCGGCGTGGTGCCCGGCGACCGTGTCATGCTGGTGGCGGAGAACCGCCCCGAATGGCTGGTCGCGGACCTGGCGATCATGGCCGCCGGCGCCATTACCGTACCGGCCTACACGACCTCCCTGGCGAGCGACCACCGGCATGTGCTGACCGACAGCGGTGCGGTCGGCGCCATCGTTTCGACGCAGGTGCTGGCCGACAAGCTGCTGCCGGCGGTGCTCGACGCGCCGGGCTGCGACTGGGTCGTCGGCATGGACGACCTGCGGCGTCCGCAGGCCGGCACCCTGTCGGTCCATCTCTGGCACGAGCTGCTGGAGCGGGGCCGCGCCCTGCCCGACGACGTAGAGGAAGTCGCCGCCCGCGCAAAACGCGGCGACACCGCCTGCATCATCTACACCTCCGGCACCGGCGGCGTGCCGCGCGGCGTGGCGCTGAGCCATGGCGCCATCCTGTGCAACTGCATGGGGGCCTACAAGCTGTTGGAGCGTCTCGGCCTCGGCCGTGAGGTATTTCTCTCCTTCCTGCCGCTGTCCCACTCCTACGAGCACACCGCCGGCCAGTTCTTTCCGATCACCATCGGGGCCGAGATCTACTACGCCGAGGGCGTCGATCAGTTGGGCAAAAACCTCGCCGAAGCGCGCCCGACGATCATGACCGCCGTGCCGCGGCTCTACGAAACGATGCACCTGCGCATCCGCCGTGGGATCGACAAGAAGGGCGGCCTGGCGGCCAAGCTGTTCGAAAAGGCCCTGGAACTGGGGGAAAAGCGCTACCTCGATCCCAGCAGCCTCACCCTCTGGGAAGGTCTCCAGGACTTTTTCCTGGAGCGCCTGGTGCGCGCCAAGATCCGCAAACGCTTTGGCGGGCGCATCAAGGCCATCGTCTCCGGCGGCGCCGCGCTGAACTATGACATCGGACTGTTCTTCACCGCCCTCGGCCTGCCGATCCTGCAGGGCTACGGCCAGACCGAGACGGCGCCGGTGGTCTCGGTGAACCTGCCCTGGAAGGTGAAGCTGGAAACCGTCGGCCCGCCCCTGGAGGGAGTCGAAGTGAAGATCGCCGGGGACGGTGAGATCCTGATACGCGGCGAATTGGTGATGAGCGGCTACTGGCAGGACGAGGAAGCCACCCGGCAAGTGCTGCAGAATGGCTGGCTGCACACCGGCGACATCGGCGAGTTCGACGACGAAGGCTATCTCAAGATTACCGATCGCAAGAAGGACATCATCGTGTTTTCGGGCGGCGACAACGTCTCGCCGGCGCGGGTCGAGGGCTTCCTCACCCTGCAGCGCGAGATCGTCCAGGCCATGGTGTACGGCGACAAGCACCCCCACCTGGTGGCGCTGCTGTTGCCCGACGAAGAATTCACCGCCACCTGGTGCCGCAGCAACGGCAAGCAGCGCAACCTCGCCAAGCTGCCTGACGACCCCGATTTTCGCGCCGCCGTCTCGGCGGTGGTCGACCGGGTGAACCAGAATCTCTCCCCGCTGGAGAAGGTCCGCCGCTTCGCCATTCTTGCCGAGCCCTTCTCGGTGGAGAACGAAATGCTGACGCCGACCATGAAAATCCGCCGGCACAAGATCACCGCTGCCTACGGCGAGACCCTTGGGCGGCTCTACGAAAAGCGCTAAAGCAACCGCTGGTAGCACAAAGTCCGGCAAAACCGGACGTCAGCCTTGCCCTGCAACGCATTTTCGGCGAGACTCTTGCCCGATTGGGGCTTTTTCTGATTCGGGGAAATCACAAGCGATGAAACGCTTCGCGTTCTTAGCTGCGCTGCTCTGTGCTGTTGTCTTCTTCACGAGCGAGCGCGCGGCGGCACAGGTCGCCTTCAACGAAACACCGGCGGTAATCAGCGGCGGCGTCGGCTGGTACGACCTGGTCGACAACGATGACGAGGCCGTGGACTTTCGCCTGGAGTACCGCCACGGCGAAGATTTTCTCTGGCTGAAACCCTGGGGCGGTCTGGAAGTCACCACCGACGGCAGTGTCTGGGGCGGCGTCGGTGTGCTGGTCGATTTCACCTTCTTCGACAAAGTCGTGCTGACCGGCAGCTTTGCGCCCGGCCTCTGGTCCAGGGGCAGCGGCAAGGATCTGGGCCACGTGGTCGAATTCCGCAGCCAGGTGGAACTGGGCTACCAGTTCGAAAACGAGTCGCGGCTCTCCCTCGGCTTCAGCCATCTCTCCAACGCCAGTCTGGACGACGAGAACCCGGGCGTCGAAGTGCTGAACCTCTACTATCACCTGCCGCTGGACGTGCTTTTCTAGGCACCAAAGCTTCGCGTAGAGTTCGAGGGCCGGGCCGCATCACGCGGCGCCGGCCCTTTTGCTGTGGACTGGCTGGCCGCCGGCGTTTCGCGCCGGCGGCCGAGCGAGCTACCACGAATTGGGCCGCCACTTGCCTTCTGCCTGTGATATAATTGTGCACTGAAGGTGGCCATATCTGGGGATTCTCGGATGAAAACGTGGCAGACAATCCTGACCAGCGTCTCCTTGGCGGTGGCTATAGTGGCGTTGGGGATTGTGCTCTATCCTTATTTGACCGACGGTCTGGCAAGTTTGGCCGGACCACCGGCCCCCCCGACAAAAAAAATACCGTTCGACGAGGCGGGAGCCATCTTCATCGACAGCCCGGAGATCTATACCCGGGAGCGCTTGGTCAACGATCGCTACCAGCAGGACGCTTGGCTGCGCAGACGCCTGGAACAGACTGACAGCCTCGAGTTCGGCGTCCAGGGCGTGCGAGAAGTGCGCGCGGCGACCAAGTTCATTGCCCAGGCAAAGCTCGGTGTCGCCGGGAAGTCCCCATTGGGCGACCAGACGGCCGACCAGCCTTCCGCCAGCTTGCCGGCAGAAGAGCCCCCGGATGCAAACCAGAACCGGAGCGAGGCGGCGCAGTCGGGAGCCGACAAACAAGATCCCAAAGCTGCCCCAGACCGCTCCCCGACCGATGACTTTCGCGACCGTGTGGCCTATCGGGAAGAGGTCAGAAGCGCGATCATCGAGAACCAGTTGGACGACCGCCACGACCTGGACGGCAACACGCTTTACCGTCTGAAGTTCGATGCTACCGTCATTCCGACCGTCAACAATCACTACTGGGGCAAGGTCGAAGTCAAAGTGGCGCCGAAGCTAAGTCGGCTCGCTATCTCGCGCTATTCCAGATCTTGGTCGATGGAGGCGCGGGCTCGGCACCTGCAAAAGGAGTGGTTTGAAACAAACACCTCGGAAGCCGAGCTCTGGCTGCAGGTCTTCCGCAAGTATCTCGACGGCCGGTCGCAAACCATCTCCTCCCAGTTCGCGATACGCATCGCTGTCCTGCGGCGCATCATCGAGCTTGAAGAATCCCATAAAGACGCAGCGTTTCAGACGATAAAGGATCTGCGAGAGCTGCAGTTCCGTATCGATCGGGTGGTCTCGGAAGAGATCGAGCAACTCCACTATGCATCCTCTAAAGATTCTAAAAGCCTGGATTCCAACCTGAAGAACAAATGCGGGCGCCCACGCACTCAGGCCATCTTGGCAAGCCTGAGGGACAACAGTATCGATATCGATCGGATTAAGATCATCTACGCCGACTGCCTGATTCAAGGTACGGCCAATCTGATGGGCCGCCAGCAATACTCCGGGCGGGGGTCGAAGGAGCAGATGGTCGATCAGATTATTGCAGCGACCCTGTGGCAGGATTTTCGCGTTGCGAATTCGAAGACCCGACACAGAACGGCTTCCCGCAATTCCTATCAGTCCGCAGAGATCGAAGACTTGCGCCTTTCCGACGACAGGCAATCTCTCGTTCGAGCAGCTCCCATTGAGACATGGGAAACCCTGTTCGATGTTTTTGACCTGACGGACGAGGAACTCTCACAGTACAACTTTCCCAAAGATCTGGAATACGACTATCTGATCTGCCGGGAAGACCATCCCGAGGTCTTCCAGAGGATCGAAGAAGAACTGCAGCAAGCCACACTCGGAGTCGATCAATCGAGTTTGGTGAACTCGCCGATCTTTCGCCTCGAATCTCCCTCTATCGTGACGGACCCCGACAGCGGGCTGCTGCGCTGTTTCGAGGATTCACTCTTCCTGGTCCGCTCGGACGGCTTCATCGCCTTCCTGGAAAGATTCATGGATGATTACGCGCAGCCCGCTTTCAGCTACGCCATCACGCCGAAAGAGTCCGTCCAGCGCCTCTCCGACAATTTTCATCGTGCCCAGGCAACCTCAGTACTGGCGGCGGTCAGCATTGCCGCCTCTGCTTTGGACGCGCAGGCATCAGCCTCGGCCCTCAAGGATCTGCAGAGTAACTTCTCCGGAATCGGCCGCTACCCCTTGGTTGTCGGCTACTCCAACCCTGAGCCGCCGTCCGATCCGCAGACACTCAGCCGAGAACTGGTGTTCGGTTGGATCATGGCGCCGCGTTTTCATCCCGGTCGAAATGGTGGCCCCCCGGCCTTCCGCCAGGTTCTCACGCAGCGGGCTCTCTCGGCTTTGGTATCCGTCCCGGCCTGGTGGCCCGCCCTCAACCTGGAAATATCAACATCCTGGATGGACATGGAGAGCGGCGTCTCCTCCAAGGTTCAGCACCAGCAGTACCCGGACGTGCGCCTGCCGGGCGACCTTCATGAAATTCAGCGCATTCTCTTTCCCGTCCTCGACAAGGCGCCCAAGATCGACCGGAACAACATGGACGAGACCGTCTTTAGCCATGGCCAGACTTCGGGCGGCTCCAAGACGAGCGACAACCAGGGCATCGACTCCAAGACGAGCGACAACCAGGGCGTCAGTGTGCTCATCCCCGGCCGCAATCTCTGGCGCAGCACGGTTGTGACTCTTGGAGCCGAGCGGGCGCGGGAAATCTGGGTCATGCCCAACATGGGCGGTATCGTCGCCCGCTTCGACCGCATTCCGGCGCTGCACAGCTGCAAAGCCGATCATGTTAAGCTACGCGTCTGGACCAGTGAAGGGATGGATATCGTTCACAACAAGGTTTTCATTGTTCCGCAAGAAGACGCTTCGGGGGAGAGCTGCTGGCGTCGCATCGTCGCGATGGGCGGACCCGAAGCCCTCCCCCCGACCGTAGTGGCCAATGCCGATGAGCCCGCGGATCGGCAACAGGTCGCCGCCAAGACCGACGACCCAGACACCAAGGAGGCCGTCGAGGCCACCCTCTCCGGCAGTCCGGCGACCCCGGGGACCGGGCAGAGTGATCGAACCCAAGCGATAACCAGCGGCATGGGTTCAGCAGAGATCGTCGCCGAGAACCTCGTCAAGACGCTGGACCAGCAAGTCGAGGACGTTGCGGGCTCGCTGGACGCGCTATCTCAGGGCGACAGCCGTGATCTCGCAGCAATCAACCAATCGATAGTCGACCTCAGACAGACTGCTCAGAAACTGGCTGCGCTCGATCAGAGCAACCAGGCTGTCCTACAGTTGCTCGAGAGTGCAACCTCAATGACACAGGTGTTGCAGGTGTTGCAGGGCGCAATTGATGATGAAGGCACGACCGAACAGAGCATCGCCGGTGAGGAGCTTGAGCGCCAGGCCAGCAATCTCGCGGCGCAACTCCAGGTCTTTGACCTGGAATCAAGAAGAACAGAACTGGACCGAGCCGTCACCAAGGTTTTCCTCGATGCCGATAGCGACGTCGGTGCCGCCGCCATCCAGCAGAACGGCCACGTCCCCTTCAAACTCCAAATTTCCGGTCTGTCGGAACTGACCGGTCAGAACCTGGAGCTTCGCGTTGGTTTGATACCGAAAAGTGAAGATGAGTTCGTCTCCTTGGAGTTTTTAGCTCCGATCGAAGCTTGGGAATCCGATGTCGTGGAAGACATGCTGCAGATCGAGACCGAAGTTCCTTTCTCGGATTCAACAACGAATGGCAGCTTGGTCGCGGTGGCTCTTCAGGTGGCTGAGCCGACGCTCGGTTACGCCAGTGAGTTGGTCCGCTCGGAGCCTCTGGTTTTCTACGTCGATGAAGAACGTGCAAGCATACGTGCCGTCGGAGCCGATATCCGTTTGGATCCGGAGTTGCTCGAAGGGATTTTCTCTCTGACCTTGCCTGCGTGGATGTTTGAGGCTTTCCCGGCCGGATACGATAACGAAATCATCGCCAAGGCAAGCTTGACCAAGGGTGACGAGAAGATTGAGTTGGAGCCGTATTTCTACTCATTGAACGATTTCGACGAGGACGATACGCGGCGCAGTCAGGAGCTGACTCTGAGCATGATCATGGACTTCTATGACGTCGCCGAGTTGCAGGACCTTCAGGACCACTTCGATAGTGTCGGGTACCTGCCGGTAGAGCTGGTTTTCGAGTCGTCCCCCTCGGGCGATCTTCCGGAAATCCGCAGCAATCTCGTTGTCAAAGGCTTCGCGGAAGAGCGGCCGATGAAAAAGTGAGCCGCGCCACCTGGCCAACGCCGGCCTCGACACCGAGAATGCGGACGTCGAAGAGCTGAACCTCTAAAACAATCTGCTGCAGGCACGCACTCTATTTGCCGCCACGCTTTTTCCTATCTCGGAATCGAAAACCTCCTTGACCACGCCCATTCCTCCCTCACC
>PJEL010005496.1_pt1 | contig 10233 bp, 13 predicted proteins | sample 1853271 | NCBI WGS metagenome assembly PJEL01 (sample SAMN08108733, study PRJNA415343) | Invertebrate metagenome, whole genome shotgun sequencing project. | host: Globobulimina | place: Sweden: Gullmar Fjord | collected 2015-08 | reverse complement strand
CACGAATTAACTGTTCCATTCGTATTCCTTTCCTGCAAGCAAATTAAAAATCTAGTGTTATCATACCTAAATCATCCGATTTAAAAACCTCTTTGCACAAGCTTAGAAAGAGAAGGCAGCAATAAACCATGGAAAAAATAGCCATTTTCGGTAGTGCGTTTAATCCACCGAGCTTAGGTCATAAAAGTGTGATCGATTCACTGGCTCACTTCGACAAAATTCTACTTGTTCCAAGCATTGCTCATGCTTGGGGAAAAGAGATGCTAGACTTTGATACGAGATGTCAGTTAGTTAACGCATTTATTAGCGATCTTTCACTGGATCAAGTTGAGCTTTCTTTGATCGAAAAGAGTTTATTTACCCCTGGTGAAAGCGTGACCACTTATGCAGTGCTCAATGAGCTTCAAAACTTATATCGTGACGCGGAACTCACGTTCGTTATTGGACCTGACAACTTCTTTAAGTTTTCTTCTTTCTATAAATCAGATGAGATTACCGAGCGATGGTCTGTGATGGCTTGCCCTGAAAAAATCAAAATTCGAAGCACCGATATTCGCAATGCTTTGCAAAATGGGAGCAATGTGGCAAAACTGAGTACAAAGTCAGTTACAAAGATATTGCAAGACAGTGGACTGTATACAATAATGTAAATTCACTAATTCAAGAGGTCTGATGACTATGCTAAAGCGCGCGATACCAGCGACGATGATCATTGCAGCATGCAGTATGCCTGCTCAAGCTGATTGTGATTTCTTTAGTTTAGATTCGATCATGCTGACTTCTGATGATGAAAACAGCTGCTTAGATTTCTCTTCGAGTATTGAGTCTTTTGGCCAACGCATGATGGAAATCAGCGGGCTAAGTGATGAAGAGCCTGAAGCTCCAGACTATTGGTCTGATTGGGTTCTTCAAAGCAAAGACACGCCACTGTTAACTCAGAGCCTTGAATCCAACTATGTTGGTTTGGGTATGTGGTTCCCAGAAGATCTTGAAGATGAGCAGTATGATATGTCGACTGAAGAGTGGTTGATGAATCATGGCCTTCAACTGAGCATCGGTTTTGGCGAGAAAGTCGACGGGCAACCTCGCATGCGCTTTGATTACCGCTGGCATGATTCACGAGATGCAGACCTTATGATGCAGGTTGAATTGCCATTCTAGGTTACTAATCATTAATCTACGTCTAAATGCTAAGAATTAAAAAAGCCGCAAAAACTGAGTTTTTGCGGCTTTTTAGTATCTGGTTTGTTGCTTTCACCAAGCTATAAATCTTCACCAAAAACAAGCATGCACAGTTGTTCGAACTCTTCTTCTTTCCCTGAGAACAAATCATCAATCACAAGCGCACGTTTTTGACCTGATTGCATGCGTTTCTTTGCTTCGCGCATCACCATCACCAAGGTGTGTTCTTGTGGCAGATTCGAATCATCAATGTTCCACTGATTGAATCGCTGAGACAGAGCACTTTCACAAAGCAGTGGTTTAAACGACAACACTTCTTGCTTCAATACAGAAAGCATATCTTTAAACGCTTGTTCCGTATTATTGGCATTGGAAGTACGAGCTTTGGTTTGCTCTAGCTTTTCTAGTAGCGCCGAAGAGAGGTTAGTTTGCGTGATGTAACCTGCTTGTCTTGGGAACGAATCCGTCAAGCGAACCGAAAAATCGACACGATTAACCTGTGTATTCGGGAAATAGGTCAGTGAAGTTAAGCAGTCATAAGGAACCCAAATACTTTGACCGGGTTCAACTGCGTACTCTTGTTTACCGAGCTTTATTAAAACCAAACCACTCTGAACCGATACAAGGCTATGTTTTAGTACTTTCTTGCGAGGTGTGATCACCAAGTGTGAAAAGTAAGCCGATGTATATTCAATAGCGAAGTTCATAGATAGTACCTTAGTTTTGGGACGTCAAGATTACCGCTAATCTTAAAGAATGCCAACAATAACAGGGGATTTTCAATCTTTCTGGTCTGACCTTGTCAAAAGTATGGGTTCTGTAGCTGCGAGAAGTCAAAACAACGCGTAGAATGAGCCAGCTATTTATTATATGAATTAAAAAATGACCTCTCCGACCGATCCATATGTTGATATTCGTCCTTACGGCGATGATGAAATCCCAGCGGCACTAAACCGTCTTATTAATGATGAAGAATTTATCAGTGCGATCCTGCACTATCGTTTTTCAAACCATGCGTCTTGGTTTAAAGCATTAATGAGCCCGATCTTACGCGTTTACTTGAAAATGAAATGGAGCAAGCTGACCAGCGTTGAATCCATTCAGATTGAAGTTAAAAAGTACTTACGCGACACGCTAGCTAAGACGACCAATGGTGTTACATACACTGGCGTAGAGTCACTGGATGCGAATCAAGCTTATTTGTTTGTTTCTAACCACCGTGATATCGCTATGGATCCTGCACTTGTTAACTACGCTCTGCATCAAAATAACCACCAGACTTGTCGCATTGCTATTGGTGACAACCTGCTGAAGAAGCCATGTGCGACTGAATTGATGCGTCTGAACAAAAGCTTCATTGTAAAGCGTTCTCTAAAAGGGCCACGTGAAATGATGAAAGCGCTAGGGCAGTTGTCTTCGTACATTAAGCACTCTTTAGAAACCGGTAACTCTATTTGGATCGCTCAGAAAGAGGGTCGTGCAAAAGACGGCAATGATTTCACAGAGCCAGCAATTCTGAAGATGTTCCATGTTGAGGGGCGTAAGCAAAAAATCGCATTTCCTGAGTACGTGAAATCATTGAAGATCGTTCCTGTGGCTATTTCATACGAAAACGATCCATGTGACACAGCGAAAGCAATAGAGCTTTTTGAAAAAGACGTAAACGGCAGTTACGAAAAAGGTGAGTTTGAAGATATCGAAAGTATCATTCAAGGTATCATTGGTAACAAAGGACGTGTTCATGTCGGTTTCGGTCAAGTTATCGATCAAGATTTTGAAACGCCAGAAGCGCTTGCTGAAGAGATCGACCGCCAGATCCATGACAACTACAAACTTTTTCCTGTGAACCTGCTGGCTGCAGAAAAAGATGATGAGTCTATTACAGAAGTCGTTAAGAAAGAGTTTGAAGAAAAGTTATCAGGCCTGCCTAAAGGCGCTCGTCAGTACTTAATTGATAGCTATGCGAACCCAGTGAAGAACATTGGCTAGGTCGCTATTGGTTAGTGCGCATAGCCGCTAACCAACAAGAGATTGAATTGAAAAAGGAGCCTTAGGCTCCTTTTTTGTATCTGTGTGTTGGTATTTTTCTCTAAACGCCAAAACCAAATAATCAAAGAGTCGGGCTGAACTTAGCGAGCAACCGCGCCACCAAGATCTAAATTGGTTGGCCACGTGGTAATGGTGTTACCACCGAGGTAGATGTTTCCTTTTACTGTCATCGTATCGGGGAATGCAGTAATCGCAGAGCCACCTATATATAAGTCTCCATCAATGACTATCCCATTCGGGAGCTCCGTTAAAGGAGTGCGAATCACACTGAGGTCGCCTTTCACTCGAAAACCGTTAGGCAACCTTTGAAGCGGCGTATCGGTCAGGTTAATAAACCCTCCAACTCTGACGCCTCTCGGCCAACTGGTGATTTGGCTACCAATCAAGTCGGCATAGCCTTTAATTTTTATTCCCGACGAAACTCGGGCGAGTTGGCTGTTACCGCCTTTAAGGCTGCCGTTTACTTCTAACCCTTTGGGTAGGCGTGTTATCGCAGTATTTTCTATATTGAGGTTGCCATCGACCACTAACCCCGTCGGAAGCGACGTGTAAGGTTTATTTCGTAAATATAAGTTTCCGTAATTATCGAGATGGTTCAATATTTGATACTGATCGAGTGGTTCTGCGGCTACATTTGTTATGGTTAAAGAACCAATAATAAGTGCAATTATTCGGAGCATAACAAGCTTCTTATTACGAGAGACGTTAACACTATAATGAAAAAATTATTCTCGCATAGTGTTTTACTCATTTGTTGGTAGGTAAAAAGGTATAGAGCACAATGAAAGGTGAATCTGTGATTGAAATAATGCGTCAAATTCTAAAAGGTTTTGTGATTTTAACCTCTGTGTTTTGTTCAGTATCAGCGAATGCTAATAAAATAATATCCACGCCGGCTAAGGCTGCTGTCGTCGTCACTCAGAGCGGTTCACAGCAACGAGTTTGTTATTATGATGATAAGGCATATAGTCTCGGTGCCGTCGTTGAAGTTTCAGGTGTTTTGATTCGATGTGCGGCTGAAAATGATTTTGAGACCAATGGTGCACTAGGGTGGATTGAAATTATAAAAAAAGACGAGTAATAAACTCGTCTTTTAGTGATATGAATATTAGTGCTTAAATTAACGCGCTAGAGAGCGAGTCTTAAGTTCGAAAATAATCTTCTCAGCACTTACTTCAAATTTAAAGCGTGCATGTAATTCCGTGCTCTCTTCTGTCATCTCTGACGCTTCAAACTCGACATTGCTAGACACTTGCTTAGCTAACTCAACGTACTTAGCAAACTCAGCTTCAATAAGGGCTTTAGAGCTACCGTAAACAGTTACCTCAGCAACCTCATCGCCTTCTTTAATGATGAAACCGATCTCACCTGCGCAGCCGCAAGCCTCACATACATCATTGTTACCAACATCTTGGCTCATAAATAATCCTCTTACAAAATCTGAGGTTATTCTAACGAGCAATTTGATCTGTATCTACAAAAATTAAAATCTTTGAACTAATTTACACTGGTATGCTATGTTGTTTGAACAGAGGTGAAATTAATATGAACATTCGCGGCGCAAAATATCTATGTGATCTTGATCATGTTTTGCTGAAGATTAATGTTATTAATTTGTCAGAATATCATTCACTTAGTTGCGTCAGGAATGATTTTATAAGACTATCTATCGCTTGATAGGTATTTATACAATGAATTTTTCGTTGGGTATTTCATATTCTAAGTCGTTATTTAAAATTACCGGCTTAGGATCGTAAGGTGGTTATTCGAAGAATAATTAGACTAAGCGTCCAAAGAGGCGTCACTGTCGAATTGTTCGTACATAGTATTTGTGTGAATGTAGTTATAAATACTTGCGATAAAACACCTTGCTCACATAATGCTGATAACGATTTGCATTCTGACTTCAATTGACTGAGTTAGATGGATTTACAAAGAGAAGAGCCTGAATATGCCAAAGCGTAGTAAAGAAGATACAGAAATCACTATCCAGAAAATCATGGATGCCGTTGTAGACCAGCTATTAAGATTGGGTTACGACAAGATGTCATACACGACGTTGAGTCAGCAAACGGGCGTTTCTCGTACAGGTATAAGCCACCACTTTCCAAAGAAAACAGACTTTACAGCAGCGCTAGACGGTCGAATCTTCAAGATGTTCATGGAACACATTGATTTCGAAAATGGTCTTGATGCATTCTCTGCTAGCTGGGTTACAGCACTTGAAGACGCTGAATTCCTAGCAATCTTACGTTTACTTTTCCATCATATCGTTACTGCTGAAAGCGCACATGAGTTTGCGGCAAACGGTATTGATCGTCTTTACAAGCTAACTGAAACTCAATTTGGTGATACTAGCGGTAAAGAACTAGAGTGGTTGATTGGTAAATCATTGATTCGTATGAGCCAATAATCAACACACAATGAAAGAAGCTCCTAAGGGAGCTTTTTTTGTGCCTGTCATTTCACTTCTCCTATCACTTCTTCTCGTTTTTCTGCCGTACGTATACCGTTGTACCAATCTCTGCATTTGTGTTGAATGGAGTTATTTCTTTTCTTTTTAAATGCTTACGTTCGCGCCTTATACTTTTACTCCATTGCGGAAAGCTAAGTAACATCAATTGATAATGTTGTTTTCTAGAGCCTCAAACGTTCAGAGTGAGACGTTTGAGGGGTTATTGCTGTGGTAACTAACAAAGTTGAGTTTAAGGCGAGAGAGGGGCTATGAGCCAATAAAAAGCCTCGAATAAATCGAGGCTTTGAATGACATCATTGTTATTAGGAACGAATACTCAAAATGAGAAGCTCCTAAATCGAACTTATTGGGCGGGGTGAACTTGAGGGAAGCTCATGGTTGGGTGCTTTTCTACAATACTTGTGTAGCCGTACACATCTTCAATCATCGAAGGCTTAAGTGCTTCCCAAGGGCTGCCATCGCACACCAAATTGCCACCTTTCAATACCACTAATCGATCGGAATACTGCGCGGCTAAGTTGAGATCATGCAAAACTACGATAACCGCGGCATTGTGGTTGTCGGCTAACTCTCTCGCGATCTTTAAGGTGTTGTGCTGGTGGGCAAGATCCAGTGCTGATGTGGGTTCATCAAGCATCAAGATGCATTGGTCACCAGAATAGTGAAGCTGGGTTAGCACTCGAGCCAAGTGAACACGCTGTTTTTCTCCGCCAGATAGCGAAGGGTAGAGCCTTTCACTTAAGTGAGTCACATCAGCAACATCCATTTTTTGGCTAGCGATGCTGGTGAGGTTCTTGTTGGACTCTTGCAGAGGGATACCACCAAGTTCGACAACTTCATGTGCCAAAAATGGAAAGGTCAACGTACTATGCTGAGGAAGCATAGCCAAGTGCTTTGCCAGCTTTTGAGAAGGCCACTTGTCTTTGGTGTGTCCAAAATATTGAATATCACCGGTGCTCGAAATCTCTTGGCATAACGCCTTAAGCAGCGTGCTTTTCCCTGCGCCATTTGGCCCAAGCAGTGTCGTTACCTTTCCTGCTTCAATCTCAATCGAAACACCATCTAATATCACTTTACTGCCGAACTTCACTTCGATGTCGGTCGCTTTTAACGCTGAAGGAAACATTAAAGGATTCTCCCTTTCTGTTGAAATAGAAGGTACAAGAAGAATGGAGCACCGATAATCGCAGTGACAATTCCCACTGGTAGCTCTGCTGGTGCAAGTACCACGCGTGAGAACATGTCTGCAGCTGTTAATAGTAATGCACCGAGTACCGCTGAGAGGGGCAACAGAATTCGGTGATCTGGGCCAGCTAACATGCGACCTAAATGAGGGATAACAAGGCCGATGAAGCCAATCATGCCAGATAGGCTAACTGTGACGCCAACGCCTGCGGCCGTCAGTAGAATCAATCTTCGCTTAAGCTTCTGTACTGGGATACCAAGATGCTGCGCTTCTGACTCTCCAAGTAGCAGCGCGTTCAGTGACATAGCTTGACGATAGAAAATAACAAACAATCCAACGAGCGTGACAGCAGCAAGCAAAATGCCAGACCACTTAGCACCCGCTAATGAACCCATTGACCACAATGAAAGATCACGTAGCATTTGGTCATCAGCAATGAAATTCAAGAAGCCAATACCTGCGCCTGATAGTGCACTGATCGCTACACCCGCTAACAACATGATGGTGACTGAAGTGCCGAATTTGCCTGTACCCAGCTTATAAACGAGCAGCGTGGTTAAGGCTCCGCCTAGAAAGGCAAATATAGGCACAGCTGCAAAGTTCATGAAAGCGGGGTATTGCAGTGAAAGCTCAGAGAAAAGCACGATGGCTAATGCAGCACCCAATGAGGCTCCGGCTGACACGCCGATGATTCCTGGTTCGGCGAGTGGGTTTCGAAATAAGCCCTGCATTACCGCGCCACACAAAGCGAGAATTGCGCCGATTAGCATGCATAATATCGTTCTGGGTAAGCGAATTTCTTGAATCACCAAATTGATGTGAGGTGCTAAGTCATTATTTGGTTGGAGCAGGCTGGCTGCGCTGTCAGCCAAGCTAATGTTCATTGGCCCAACAGTGATCGAGTACAGCGCGACGAAGATTAAGGTAGCTCCTAGGCCTAACATCGATGTTTTCAGTGGGACGGATCGTAGCAACATAAAGAGCCTCAATGTCTATCACTAGCTTTAATACTTATCACCGACTTCGCAAAAAACGAGACGGTGATGAGTATTAAGCAAGCAACAGTAAAAATAGGGTAGTTGAGTTATAGCGCGTAGATAAGTTATAACGGATAGATAAGTGCGTTTAATCGCTTCGCTTCAGAAAGGCTTTCAAGACCAAGCCCTCCAACTAAAGCGCTGCCCTTCACAGTAATGATTTGCTTGCTCATGCCTGCTGGCGTCGCCGCTAGCATAGGTAACGATTTAAGAATGGCATCAGCGCCGCCCATTTTCTGGTAGCTACGGCCACTGACTAAAATCACATCTGGTTGCATTTCTACCAGTGACTCCATCGATAATGGTTTGTAAGAGGTTATGCTTTGAGCGGCAGGGTTAACACCGCCAGCCAATTCAATGATCGCGTTGGGTGAAGTCTCACCACCGGCAACGTTCGCAGGACGACCTTCATGCAACAATAGGAACAACACTTTCTTTGCTTCGTTGTTGGGTACTTGGTTTGCTTTTAGTGCCGCAATCTTCTGATTTACTTCAGCTTTGACTTGTTCGGAGTGAGCTTCGGTGTGTGTGATTTTTGCGATTTGATCGATACGCTTTAATAACCCCTCAACGTTCGCTTCGGTGTTTACTATCTCGACATCGATACCCACAGACTTCAATTGAGAAATGGCGTTGTCTGGCCCCATCTCATCTGAGCCGATGAGTGTCGTTGGTTCTAAGGCAATCAAGCCTTCAGCAGACAAGTTTCTGTGGTAACCAATCTTCGGTAGATTCTCTGATTGAGGGAAGTGACTTGTCACATCAATTGCCACTAACTGCTCTTCAGCACCCAGAGCTAAAACCAATTCGGTAACAGCACTGCCTGCACTGATGATTCGAGGTTGTTCTACGTCATTGGCCATTGCCGTTGGCGCAGTCAGTACCAAGCTCATTGCTGCTGCTGAAAGGAAATGTCTCTTGGTCTTTAATTTATTGAGCACGTTTAAGTTGTTCATAATCATTTCTTTATATTATCTATTTGTTTCGCGAAGATTCTCAGTGAGCAGTCCGTTCGCATTGTGAGTTCGTATCGATAGAGGTCTAGCTCTGGCCATTTGTTCTTAGTAACTAGAGCTTAACCTCATGAAAATAGAGAGTTGTTCTAGCCATCTTCGGTGAGCAATTGGGTTGCGGGTATTCCATTCTCTTGAAGGAACGACAGCAACTTCACTAGGTTCTCAACGTTGGCAGCTTTATCCGCGCCAATGATGATCGGCTTTTTATCCGCTGAACCTGTTTCTTCGAGTAAGGCGATTTTGAAGTTTTCCCAGTCGATGTACTCTCTGCCGTTAATCGCCCAGTAAGGTTCGCGATCTAAGATATTGACGCTTATCGAATCTTTATGAACTTCAGAAACGTTCTTAATATCAGAGCTTGGTAGTTCGACTTCTAATGACTCCAACTTCACCGATGCAGTCAGAAGTAGGAAAACCATCACGATAAAAATGATGTCGAGAAGCGGTGTTAAATCTGGCGCTAAACTTTGTGTTTGAGATGAGTGGGGCGTTTTAATCATGCTTGGCTCACATCACCGACTTTGTTTACTGATGAGCCTTTAGTCTCGTCAGAGTGATTGGTTTGAATCGACATACCTTCTAGCCACACATTCACATAGTTCAGAGTATGTTCTAACTGAGCCAGTACTCGGTCGGCCCACAGCCCAAGCAGTTGAGCGCCTGAGATCGCAGGAAGCGCAATCATCAAGCCTGCCGCTGTGGTTCTCATTGCTAAGCCAAGGCCGTCAGCTAGATCGTTCGGTGTAATACTGCCGGTTGTAGCTGCAACCCCTTTGAACATCTCAATAAGCCCAAGAACGGTACCAAGTAGGCCAATTAGCGGGCTAATTACGCCGATTAAACCAAGCAGCCTCAATCCGGCATGAAGCTGGTGGCGTTTTTCTTGTAGCCAGATTCCTGCTGCATCTTCACGTAATCCTTTTGAGAAAGAGTGGTGAGCAAGCAACATCGACACGCCCTTGTACAGCAGCGGTCGTTTTCCTGAGATAGATTGTGCTAATGCTTCGATCTCTTTGCTGTTGGTTGGTGAGATCTGGTTGAGCTCTCGACGAATGGCGCGTTTGCCAACACCAATGCTTAACATCACTTGGAAGACACGTTCAGCGATGATCATTGCTGTTAATGCAGAACAGATGAGAAGAGGCCAAGTCATTAAGCCAAGTTGATCTTGTAAGTAACTGATTTGTTGCATGATTAATCCAACCTAAAACGAACAGGTATTTGTACACGGTGAGCAATCGCTCGACCATTGACAGTGTGAGGTGAGAATTTCCATTGTTTAATGGC
>PJEL010005495.1_pt1 | contig 10233 bp, 9 predicted proteins | sample 1853271 | NCBI WGS metagenome assembly PJEL01 (sample SAMN08108733, study PRJNA415343) | Invertebrate metagenome, whole genome shotgun sequencing project. | host: Globobulimina | place: Sweden: Gullmar Fjord | collected 2015-08 | reverse complement strand
AGGACCGCCAGAAGACGCAGAGCGCGCCGCCGATGACGACCAGCATGGCGATATGAAGCGCCTTGATGATGACGAAGGGATCCATGGTCCCCACAGCCTTTCTTCCGCCTGACCCGCGCTGCGGTCAGCCCTTCCGACCCCACCGCAGCGTTTAATCTAAATGATTGTTTAAGATAAATGTTTTAACGAGACATTAACTTCGTGAGCAGTTCGGACGGTAATCATCGCGTAGGTTGTGCTGGTCTTGCCGGCGAAGGCTGTTTTTGCGGCGTGGCGCCGGGCGCACGCCCTCGACCGGCGGCGCCTTAGCTCCCTCTTTCCCCGCGATCGTTTGCGCGCTTATACTGCACCTGCGAAATAAAGCTGGAGCGCCGAGGCTGGGCGGCGCCGATTACCGGTGGAGATAAGGGGCGGAGAGATGACCGATTGGCCGGAAAAGAAGCTGGATGACTGGCAGGCCCTGGCGGCCAAGGAACTGAAGGGCGCCGACCCGGACAGCCTCACCTGGGACACACCCGAGGGCATCGCGGTCAAGCCGCTCTATACGGCCGAGGACCTGGAAGGCCTGGAGACGGTCGGCTCGCTGCCCGGCGTCGCGCCCTTCACCCGCGGGCCGCGCGCCACCATGTACGCCGGCCGCCCCTGGACTCTCCGCCAGTACGCCGGCTTCTCAACCGCCGAGGAATCCAACGCCTTCTATCGCGCCAACCTGGCCGGCGGGCAGAAGGGGCTCTCGGTGGCCTTCGATCTGGCGACCCACCGCGGCTATGACTCCGACCACCCGCGCGTCGTCGGCGACGTCGGCAAGGCGGGCGTCGCCATCGATTCCGTCGAGGACATGAAAATCCTCTTCGACGGCATCCCGCTCGACGAGATGTCGGTCTCCATGACCATGAACGGCGCCGTGCTGCCGGTGCTGGCCGGCTACATCGTGGCCGCCGAGGAACAGGGCGTCGGGCCGGAGAAACTCTCCGGCACCATCCAGAACGACATCCTCAAGGAGTTCATGGTCCGCAACACCTACATCTATCCGCCAGAACCCTCCATGCGGATCATCGCCGACATCATCGGCTATACCTCCGAGCACATGCCGCGCTTCAACTCGATCTCGATCTCCGGCTATCACATGCAGGAAGCCGGGGCGACCTGCGTGCAGGAGCTGGCCTTCACCCTGGCCGACGGCATCGAATACGTGCGTGCGGCGCAGTCCAAGGGCCTCGACGTCGACGCCTTCGCGCCGCGGCTGTCGTTCTTCTTCGCCATCGGCATGAACTTCTTCATGGAGATCGCCAAGCTGCGCGCCGCGCGATTCCTCTGGGCCGATCTGATGCAAAAACACTTCCAGCCCAAGGACCAGCGCTCGCTGATGCTGCGCACCCATTGTCAAACCTCGGGGGTCTCGCTCACCGAGCAGTCGCCCTACAACAACGTGGTGCGCACGGCGGTCGAGGCCCTGGCGGCGGTGCTGGGCGGCACCCAGTCGCTGCACACCAACGCCCTGGACGAGGCGGTCGGCCTGCCGACGCCGTCCTCGGCGCGCATCGCCCGCAACACCCAGCTGATCCTGCAGGAGGAGACCGGCATCACCAAGGTCGTGGACCCGCTGGCCGGCAGCTACTACGTGGAGAGCCTGACGGCCTCGCTCGTCGCCGAGGCGCGCAAGCTGATCGGCGAGGTCGAGGAACTGGGCGGCATGACCAAGGCGGTCGAGTCCGGCATGCCCAAGCTGCGCATCGAAGAGGCCGCGGCGCGGCGCCAGGCGCGCATCGACCGCGGCGAAGAGGTCATCGTCGGGGTGAACAAGTACCGCGCCGAGGACGACGACACGGTGGATGTCCTCGACATCGACAACACCTCGGTGCGTGAGCAGCAGGTGGCGCGCCTGAACCAGATCCGGGCCGACCGCGATTCCGCGGCGGTCGAGGCGGCGCTGGTGGCGCTGACCCAGGCGGCCCGGGACGGCAGCGGCAACCTGCTCGACCTCTCGGTGAAGGCGTCGCGGGTACGCGCCACGGTCGGCGAAATCTCCGACGCGCTGGAGAAGATCTATACTCGTCACCGCGCGGTGATCCGCTCGATCACCGGCGTCTACGGCTCGGCCTATGAAGGCGACGAGGGCTTCCAACGGATCCAGGCCGAGGTCAAGGCCTTCGAGGTGGCGGAGGGCCGCCGTCCGCGCATGCTGGTGGTCAAGCTCGGCCAGGACGGCCACGACCGCGGCGCCAAGGTGATCGCCACCGCCTTCGCCGACATCGGCTTCGACGTCGACGTCGGCCCGCTGTTCCAGACCCCGGAGGAGGCGGCGCGCCAGGCCATCGAGAACGACGTCCACATCATCGGCGTCTCCAGCCAGGCGGCGGGCCACAAGACCCTGGTGCCGCAGCTGATCGACTCCCTGAAACAGCAGGGCGCCGACGACATCATCGTGGTCTGTGGCGGCGTCATCCCACCCCAGGACTACGACATGCTGATGCAGGCCGGGGTCGCGGCGATCTACGGGCCGGGCAGCAACATCCCCCACGCCGCCAGCGAAGTCCTGGGCCTGGTCAAGCAGCGCCGCACCGCCGCGGCGTGAGGCTTTTCTAAAGTTGTCATGCTTGGGCTTGACCCGAGCATCCAGGGCCGCAGGTCTCCGCCGTTCCCGTGGAAGCATGGACCCTCGGGTCAAGCCCGAGGGCGACAGGAGAGTAGGATATCGCGGCCTGAGCGCAGCCGTCTTCATGCTTCGAGACGGGCCTTCGTCCCTCCTCAGCATGAGGATTGAGTAAGGCCTCACCCTGAGGAGCTTGCGGAGCAAGCGTCTCGAAGGGCGGGGCCTCGTCGCCCCCAAGAGAAAGATTGGCCCCGGGCCGCCGCGGCCCTATATCCTTAGGTCCATGCGCCCAACCACACTCGAACCCGGCCAAAAAGCCAGCCTTGGTCAAATCAAGGTGCTGGGCAATCTGCTGCCCTACCTCTGGCCCGAGGGCCGCGGCGACCTGAAGCTGCGGGTCGTCCTGGCGGTGATCCTGCTGGTCTGCGCCAAGCTGGCGATCGTGACCGTGCCCCTGGTACTGAGGCAGGCCGTCGACACCCTGACCGCGCCGGACGCGGAGAACCTCGTTCTGGTGCTGCCGCTCGGTCTGCTGCTCGCCTATGGCGCGGTGCGGGTCTCGGCACTGGCCTTCGGGGAACTGCGCGACGGCCTGTTCTCCCGCGTCGCGCAGAACGCGGTGCGCCGGGTGGCGCTCTCCACCTTCCGTCATATCCATGCGCTGTCGCTGCGCTTCCACCTGGAGCGCCAGACCGGCGGCCTCAGCCGCGCCATCGACCGCGGCACCAAGGGCATCGAGTTCCTGCTGTTCTTCGCCGCCTTTTCGGTGATCCCGACGCTGATCGAGATCGCGCTGGCCTGCGGCATCCTCTGGTATCTCTTCGACTGGCGCTTTGCCGCCATCCCCTTCCTCACCATCTTCGCCTTCGTCATCTTCACCTTCAAGGTGACGGAATGGCGCATCGATATCCGCAAGCAGATGAACGACGCGGACAACGACGCCAACACCAAAGCCATCGACAGCCTGCTGAACTTCGAGACGGTGAAGTATTTCGGTAACGAAGGGCATGAGGCCGCGCGTTACGACACGGCGCTGGCCGGCTACGAGTCCGCCTCAATCAAGAGCCGCACCTCGCTGTCGGTGCTGAACACCGGGCAGTCGATCATCATCGCCATCGGCATCACCCTGCTGATGGTCCTGGCGGCGATGGGCGTGGTGGCGGGCAGCATGACCGTCGGCGACTTCGTTATGGTGAACGCCTATCTGCTGCAACTCGCCATGCCGCTGAATTTCCTCGGCACGGTCTACCGCGAGATCAAGCAGTCGCTGATCGACCTGGAGACCATGTTCAAGCTGCTGCATTCCGATGCCGAGGTGCGCGACAAGCCGGACGCGCCGGAGCTGGCCCTGAACAACGGCGAGATCGCCTTCGAGAATGTCAGTTTCGGCTACGACCCGCGCCGCCCGATCCTGAAGGACGTCAGCTTCACCGTAGGCGCCGGCAATACCGTCGCCATCGTCGGCCCCAGCGGCGCCGGCAAGTCGACCATCTCGCGCATTCTCTTTCGCTTCTACGACGTGCTCGATGGCCGGGTGACGATCGACGGACAAGACCTCCGTGAAGTGACACAAGCCTCGCTGCGCGCGGCCATCGGCATCGTTCCCCAGGACACGGTGCTGTTCAACGACACCGTCGGCTACAACATCCGCTACGGCCGGCCCTCGGCCAGCGAGGCGGAGATGACCGAGGCGGCGCGCCTGGCCCAGATCGACGACTTCGTGCGCTCCCTGCCCGACGGCTACGACACCACGGTGGGCGAGCGCGGACTGAAACTCTCCGGCGGCGAGAAGCAGCGCGTCGCCATCGCCCGCACCATCCTGAAGGCGCCCAAGATTCTGCTGTTCGACGAGGCGACTTCGGCGCTCGACACCAAGACCGAGCGCGAGATCCAGAACTCCCTGCGCGAGGTCTCGCGCGACCGCACCACCCTGGTCATCGCCCACCGCCTCTCCACCGTGGTCGAGGCCGACGAGATCCTGGTGCTGGAGGCGGGCCGCATCGTCGAACGCGGCCGCCACGAGGCTCTGCTCGCCCGCCAGGGCACCTACGCCCAGATGTGGGCCCGCCAGCAGGCCGGCCACGAGGAAGAAGCGCCGGTCGCCGTGGCCGCCGGCGGCGGCGCGGAATAAACAAAAGCCCCCTCACCCCGGCCCTCTCCCACGAAGGGGAGAGGGAGAAGAATGAAAGCTCTCCACCTTCTCCCATTGAGAGAGAAGGTGCTGCGTAGTGGGAGGGTGACGGGGTGGTCGGCTTCCTGCGCAGAGAGTGCAGGCTTATCGACGCTATCTGATGCTCGGACCCCCTGATTTGAGAAAATCCTCGATAGCCTTTAGCTTCAGGGTCCACTCTGAGAGTTTTCCACCGTCTTCCGAATCGGTTTCGCGCTGTTGGACGAATTTGTAGAGATCCGTTTCATCAAACGGCTGTTCCAGATCAGGTATAAATAGGATCTGCTCTTGGAAGTGAACGTTGTCGCCAATCAGGTACAGCGGCCACCAGCGAATGAAATTGGCGGTCTCGGGGTCATACATCGACGTTACCAGTGCTGAACGGCTCTTGCCCTTTTCCAACCGCTCCAGGGCTTCACCCCATTGCGAGAGGTATTCTTCTCTGTCCCAATAAGAGAGCGATGCGTGAAAGTTCTCCTCAAACTCTCCGATTTTCAGCCAGCCCAACGCAACCATTTCATTATCAGATTCGAATTGGTCTTTACTCAAAGCGATCGAGAAGCTTGTCATGCATTGGTCCTTGGATCGATTGGTCCCCAGCTAGCCTGGCAGCAGGAATACCCGCCGGGTCAGATCAGCGCCAGCGCCACCGACGCCAGCAGCAGGATGGCGAAGACGATATTGGCGATGCGGCCCTTGCGCGGGTCGCGCAGCCGCGCGGAGATCATCGCGCCGAAGATCAGCCAGATTGAATTCACCAGCAGGATGACCAGGGCCAGCGCGGCGATCTTCAGTGTCGTGTCGAGGGCGATGTCGCCCGGCACAAGGTTGTTGCCGGCGTAGACCGCGCCGATGGCGGCAAAGGCTTTCGGGTTGGCGATGGCGAGGAAGTAGCCGCTGGGAAAGGAAGGCGCGCGGGCCTCGGTATTCTTTTCGGGCAGCGGTGGGGCGGTGGCGATGCGCCAGGCCAGGTAGACGATGTAGGCCGCCGCCAGGAGCGTGATGACGGTGGCCAGCACTGGAACGGTCAGCACCACCGCCGTGACGCCGCTGGCGACCAGCAACAGCACGCTGGCGGTGCCGGCGATGATCCCCAGCAGGTAGGGCAGGCCCCGGCGTGCGCCGAAGGCCGCCCCCACCGCCGCTGTGGAGAGCGTGGCGGGCCCCGGGCTGCCCATCAGCGGCAAGGCAGCGAGCCAGAGCAGGACGAGGTTTCCGAGCATGCTGTGCCTCTCGCGGTCGTCGGCCAAGATAGCGGAGAAGCCCGCCCCCGTCTCGTCACCCTCGGACTTGATCCGAGGGTCCATGGCGCAGCGGCACAGCGCCCGCCCTTGGATGCTCGGGTCTAGCCCGAGCATGGCAGTCCGAGACTTTCTGCTCGCTGTTGTGGCTTGAGGGCTTAGCCCGGCAGCAGGAAGACCTGTCGTGCCAGATCGCTTTGCAGCGTCGTCTTGTCGTAACGCCGTGTCAGAATCTCTTTTTCGAAGAGATCGGGATTGGCCGCCGCGAAGACGTCCCAGGACTGGCCTTCGCCAAACTCCGCAAGCCGCTGGTTGATCAGCGCCATGAAGGCAACGGTGATGGTCTCGTGGTAGAGGCCGGCCTTGCCGACGCTGGCGGCATAAGTGGTGATGAGGTCGCGCATGCGCTCCAGCGCCGCCCCGAAACCGCGCGAACCTGAAAGCACCAGGTAGGCGGCGCGCACATGGCTGCGGTGATTGAACTCTTCCGGCGGCAGGCTGCAATCCGCCAGGCGCCGCAGGAACACGTCATCCTGCATTCTTGTTCTCCTCCAGGCGGTGGCTGTCGGCGGCGGTGAGGTCCAGGCCATAGACCCGTTTCAGGTCGTCGATGGCTTTCAGGGTCTCCGGCTCGAAGGGCGATTTGCCCTCGAAGCTGTGCAGGACGATCCCTTCCAGGAGGTCGCCCAGACTCATTTCCTTCAGCTCCGCCAAGCCCTTCAACACCTTCAGCAGGCGCTTTTCCAGGCGCACGCCGGTTTGCACGCGTTCGATCATCAGGGGTATCCAGTGTGTTATTCAGGTACCAAGATAACATATGAATGCAAGGTTGTCTTCTCGTTTTCTGGGGCACTTGCTTTTCGGGGGCGGTTTGGCCCATAAGCGGGGCATGACGAAAGCGGGGGTTCAGGACATGGCCGGGCTGGCCGACAAGGTCTGCGCGGGCGATCGCCGTGCCCTGGCGCGCGCCATCACCCTGATCGAATCCACCAAACCCGAGCATGCGGCAGAGGCCGAAATCCTGCTGGAGGCCCTGTTGCCGGCCAGCGGAAAATCGGTCCGCATCGGCATCAGCGGCGTGCCCGGCGTCGGCAAGTCGACCTTCATCGAGCGCTTCGGCCTGCATCTGGTGGAGGCCGGGCATCAGGTGGCGGTGTTGGCGGTCGACCCTTCCTCCAAGGTCAGCGGCGGCTCGATCCTCGGCGACAAGACCCGCATGGAGGAACTGTCGCGCGACCCCCGCGCCTTCATCCGCCCCTCGCCCACCGGCGGCACCCTGGGCGGCGTCGCGCGCCGCACCCGCGAGGCCATGCTGGCCTGCGAGGCGGCGGGTTTCGACGTGGTGATCGTCGAGACCGTCGGCGTCGGCCAGTCGGAGACCGCGGTGGCGGAGATGGTCGACATCTTCCTGCTGATGCTGCTGCCCGGCGGCGGCGACGAGCTGCAGGGCATCAAGAAGGGCATCGTCGAACTCGCCGACGTGGTCATCGTGAACAAGGCCGACGGCGACCTGGTCCCGGCGGCCGAGCGGGCGGTGGCGGAGTACTATGCGGCCCTCGGCCTGCTGCGCGCGCCCAATCCTGACTGGCGCCCGCCGGTGCTGAAGTGCTCGGCCCTCAAGGGCGAGGGCATCGCCGCAGTTTGGGAGACCGTGCAGAAGCACCGCCAGGTCATGGAGGCCAGCGGCGCCCGCGCCGCCAAGCGCGCCGCCCAGACCGGCGACTGGATGTGGAGCGATGTTGCCGACGGCCTGCTGCGCCGCTTCAAGGCCCACCCCGGCGTGGCCGAGGAACTGGGCCGCCTGGAGGGCGAGGTGCGGGCCGGCCGGATCACCCCGACCGCCGCGGCCCGGCGGCTGGTCGGGCTGTTCAGCGGTAATTAACCGGGTTTTTGGGAAAGCAGACGCAATCCCCCTCGCCGAGCTTCGCCTCGGCTCGGCTTTTCGCTTCGACAAGCCTGCACAACCTTCTCCCACCAGGGGAGAGGCCTAACCTATTGGAGTCGCGCGTATAATCCCCTCTCTCCTGGTGGAAGAGGGAGGGCCCCGCGAAGCGGGAGGGTGAGGGGGAGGCTCAAGAGGCCAGTAGTTTGGGAATCGGCTTGACCCCGGGGCCCGGCTGCCTTAGAAACCAGCCCGCACCGGGTGGCTTGCCGCCCGGCATCTCATTTTTATTGGCAGCCTGTGCTCTTCGGGGACCCAGGCCACAGACTCAGGATTTTCGATCATGGCACGACGTTGCGATTTCACCGGTAAAGGCGTTCAGGCCGGCAACAACGTGAGTCACGCCAACAACCGCACCCGTCGGCGCTTCCTGCCCAACCTGCAGGACGTCAGCCTGATGAGCGACGTGCTTGGCACGACCATCCAGCTGCGGCTCTCCACCCGGGCAATCCGCACGGTCGAGAAGCGTGGCGGTATCGACGCCTTCCTGCTCTCGACCTCTTCGGAGAAGCTCGGCCAGAAGGCCCGCGAGCTGAAGCGCCGCATCAAGAAGGCAACGGAGAAGCGGGCCGCGGCCTGATCTTCGGACAACTCACAGAGTTTCCAAAAGGCCCGCTTCCAGCGGGCCTTTTGCTTTTTGAGGTGCCGCTCATACTTCGAGACGGTCGCTGCGCGGCCTCCTCAGTATGAGGGTGGAGGGGAAACCTCACCCTGAGGAGCGATCCCAAGGAGCGCGTCTCGAAGGGCGCCACCTCTCCAGCTTTCACCCTCGGGCTTGACCCGAGGGTCCATGTCTTCACGGCGAAGATCTGGGCTGAATGCACCGGATGCTTAGCTCAATTCCAAGCATAGCCTTGGTGAGGGCTGTCGCAGGAACTCACTATCCTTCACAGAAAGGGCGTACAACGCACGGAAGAATGACCAGACGGGCCTATCAAGAAAACCGGGATCGAGTTCCAGCCCAATATCGAGAGGTCGTCGAAAATCTCGATGTCCAATTTGGTAGGGTCATGCACGACCTGTGGAACGATCGAAAATACAATGTTGCAGCATCACGCATCGACTTCGTTCAAACCATCAGGGACAAGCATCCCGACGAACTGACGAACCAAGAGCTTAACTACATAGCATTCACCTCGATGACGACGATGGGTGGCGCGCCAACACTGAGATTTGCTCTGCCGCGTTTCTTCGCGGCTTATTTCGCGAAGCCGCAGGATGGATGGATCGTCGATCCCGAGGGGCTGATGGGAAAGCTGCAATTGGCCGGGATCGAGCGTTGGACAAGTGAAGACAAAGCTGCGGCGCTGCAGGCTCTGATAGCCTTCGCTCAATCTGAGCAAGAGCTCGCAGTCGAGGAAACAGTGAGCCGGGGAGGGGATGAGGTGGACGCGCTCGATCCGGCGATCGTAGCTGTTACGGCCTGGGCTGTTCACCAGCTCACTTTGCCGCTGAGCTAACTCCCTTCCATCAACTCGAACTGCACGATGAGGGTCCGCTGCAGGGGGCTGAAGTTGTCGTCGGAGAGGAGGGTGACCCGGGTCGTGCCGTCGCTCAGTTGATGCACGGCCACACCCTCGAAGTTGTCGAGGGTCAGCGGTGCGCGCAGCTCGGCAATTTCTTCGCTCTGCAACACCGCGCCGGAGTGGATCGTGGTCAGGGGGATGCGGCTGAGGCGGCTGCCGACGCCGCCCAGCAGGGTGAAGCGCCGCTCCAGCAGGATCACGTCGCCGGAGGGCAGCAGGGCCGCGCCGGTCGGCACGAAGAGCCCGCTCGGTTTCAGCGCAAGACTGCGCCACTGCCCGGAAGCCTCGCGCAGATAGACCAGGTAGTTGTCGCCGGCCTTGTGGCCTTCGGTGAAGGCGAGGAGCCGCCCGTCGGGTAGCGCCAGCAGGGCCTCGATGCCGCCATTGGCGGCCAGGTTCTGAAGGCCGGGCGGTGGCGCAACGATTTCAGAGGGACCGGATAGGCCGTCTCCGGCAAAGCGCCGGAGGCGATGGTCGCGCTCGAAGGCGACCAGCAGGCTGCCGTTGCTCAAGCGGGCCAAGGCTTCGGCGTCCTGTCTGCGCTTGCCGGAAAGCAGCAGGCCCGCCGGGTCACGCAGCGCGCCCAGGCTTGCCGCCGCGATGCCGTTGAGATTGCCTTGAGGATCGTAGGTGAGGCGGGCGGTCAGCCAGCTGCCGGCGTCGGTGACGGCGGTGAAGGTCGCGCCGTCGGCCTCCAGCAGCCAGTCGGAAATGCCGCCGAAGCGGGCGTCGTCGGAGGTGACGGCCAGGCCGCCGCGCCA
>PJEL010005494.1_pt1 | contig 10234 bp, 2 predicted proteins | sample 1853271 | NCBI WGS metagenome assembly PJEL01 (sample SAMN08108733, study PRJNA415343) | Invertebrate metagenome, whole genome shotgun sequencing project. | host: Globobulimina | place: Sweden: Gullmar Fjord | collected 2015-08 | reverse complement strand
TTTAAGCAGGAATCGAGCTTTTCTGTTATTGAAAACACTACATGGGTTGGCAGCGTAACCGCAACTGATGTTGATGGAAATGTCCTCACATACTCCATCGCAGGTGGTGATGACGCAGCAAAGTTTGATATTGATGCCAACACGGGTGACATCAGCTTTGTGTCTGCACCAGACTACGAGTCTCCTGACGATAGCGGGTTAGACAGAACCTACAATGTCATCGTTTCTGTCTCAGATGGATCAACGTCAGTCCAGATGCCTGGTACCGTTTCTGTCACAGACCAGGACAATACACCGGTAATTTCCGGCTCTCCATCAACCACCGTCGGCCAAGGTAGTACCTACAAGTTTGTACCAAGGGTAAGCAATGATGAAGGAACCCTCTCTTTCAGCATTGCAAGTAAGCCAGGCTGGGTAAATTTTAACCAGGCCACAGGTGAACTGTCCGGCACTCCCGGCCAAAGTGATATTGGGCAACATAGCAATATAGTTATTACGGTAAGCGACGGCAGTTTGAGCGCCTCTCTGCCTGCTTTTAACATCAGCGTTTATAACGTCAACGATGCTCCCATTTTGTCAGCCATCGGTGACATTACCCTGAACGAAGGTAAGTCCAAGACGGTTGCAGTGTCAGCAAGGGACTCAGACGGGGACAGCTTGAGCTACTCAATTTCCCCAAGCTACTCCTGGTTAACTATTTCCAGCTCTACCGGAGTTATCTCCTTAACACCGTCAGAACAAGAGATCGGTGAGTATAATGTCAGAGTCACAGTAACCGATGGCCAGGCATCAGACTCATCGGCACCCATTAACATTCAGGTGCTTGATGTTAAGCACACTCCAGAAGCGAAAGAGCTCAAGCTGGCGATCGATGAAGACACCAGCCAGAGCTTGACCATCGAGGTTTCCGATAAAGACAGCTCAGACCAACTGACTGTTCAGTTTGCTTCCCTGCCCGAAAATGGGCAGTTACTGCTCGATGGCCAATCGGTCACGCTGTCGCAGCAGATCCCGCAAGAATCTCTGACAAAAGTGCTTTATCAGCCTAATCAGGATTACTACGGCACCGAGTCATTCAGCTACCTGGTGAGTGACGGGGAACTGTCCGCCTCTGCCGACATTATTATTGAGCTCAATCCCGTCGATGACCTGCCCAAGACCACAGGCAAGGTTGTGCTGGCTGATATGTTAGAGGGCAGCGAGGACGGATACGTTATTGCTGAAAACAGCATTCTGGAGAACATTCAGGATGCTGAAGACGACGCTGTACGGGTTGTTGCCAATGTTTACCAGGGCAAGTTTGGCCAGTTCCGTATAGACAGTGGTCGCTGGGTATACCAGTACACTCATTTGTTACCTGAGAACCTGGAAGACCCAGAGGTAGAGAACCTCATTGACCCACTGTCAGAAAGTCAGCACGAGACCGAAACCTTGACGCTATTGGTAGAGAACAGTGAGATCGACAACGGTCATCAGGTTGAGCAGATCGTCAGCTTTAACATTGTTGGTGAAAATGATCTTCCCGAGATTCTGGACCCCATAATCCCTGATGGAGAGGCATCGGCGCCGGCTTCCTTTGGTCTGGACTCCACGGACGTCATCCAGATCTTTGTTGAAGATATCGACGAACAGGACGAGATTGGCTTTTCACTCTTGCCTGGAAGCGACAACGACAAGTTCAATCTGGAGCAGGACGGAACCCTCACCCTGAAAGAGGCCATTGGTTTCGAAGATGTGCGACAAGGCGTTACGCAAGAGTTCAATCTGGCTGTTGCGGTAACCGACGGTCATCAGCAGGTTGAGCTGCCCCTGTTCGTTAAGTTGGATTACGGCGATGACATCGATCAGGATGGCACCAGTGATCAGGATGAACTTGCAACAGGCAGCGATCCCTTTGATAAAACCAGCTTCCCTGATGCCGATGGAGACGGTGTTTCGGACCAACTCGAGCAAGAGTTGGGCACCGATCCGAACGACGCCACCTCGTTTGAAGATACAGACAACGACGGTGTGCCGGATTATCAGGAGGAGGTAGCCGAGTCTGACGCCAATGATCCAAGCAGCTTTATCGACTCTGACGGTGACAGTGCGCCAGATTACACCGAACTGCAGCAAGGCACGGATCCCAATGATTCAGCGAGCTTCCTGGACTCCGATGGCGATGGTGTGGCAGACGTGACTGAGCGTCGCGAGGGCACCGATCCTGCCAATCCGAGTGAGTTTCCCGATGCCGATGGCGATGGCGTGCCTGACATTACCGAGATTCTTGCGGGCTCGAGCCCAGATGATGAAGACAGCTTTGTCGACAGCGATGGCGACGGCACTTCCGATTACGAAGAAGTGAAGTTTGGTACGGATCCCGACGATGCCACCAGTACCCTGGTCGACTCCGATCTTGATGGCGTTTTTGACCATCAGGAGGAGCTTGATGATACAGATAAAAATGATATCAACTCCTACATAGATACCGATGGCGACGGCGTTGCCGATGCCCTGGAGAACTCCCGAGGCACCGATAGCAACGACCCTCAGAGCTACCCAGACTCCGACGAAGACCTGGTTCCTAACTTTGTTGAGACTCTACAGCAATCCGACGGCAGCAATAAGTTTGATTATCTGGACACAGATTCCGACAAGGTACCCGATTACATTGAACTGAGAGAAGGCACAGATATCAGTGACGCAAAGGCGTTTCTGGACTCTGACGCCGATGGCATGTCGGACTACTACGAAATCGTGTCCGGACTGAACCCCAATGACCCCTCAGACAAAGACAGTGATGGCGATTTAGTTCCTGACACCGTTGAGCTGGAGCAGGGCACCGATGCAGGTAATGCCTCCGACTTCCTGGATAGCGATGGTGACGGTGACCCTGATTTCAATGAGGGACGCAACCAAACCGACGAACTGGATGGGCTAGATTATCAAGATGAGGATGGTGACGGCATATCTGATGCTGAAGAGCATCGTGATGGTACCAACCCTGAGGATGCATTCAGTTTCCTAGATAGCGACTCCGACGGTGTTACAGACCGCCAGGAGGATAGGGATGGCACCGATCCAGCCAACAGAGATGACTATCTGGACTCTGACGGTGACGCCCTGCCCGACCAGTATGAGACGCGTTTAGGCCTGGATCCTTACGATGATCTGGACGCCACAGAAGACCTAGACAGTGATGGCTTGTCCAACCTGACAGAGTATCAGGCGGGTAGTGACCCCCTTACGGACTCGGTTCCACCGGAATTTGTTATCCGTAATCCACTGTGGGTGGATGCGACTGGCTATGTCACCGGCTTCCCTGAGGAGACCTTTGCAGACGATTATGCCGTTGATAATGTCGATGGCGTGGTTGAGATTCAGCGGGAACTGTTCGTCACAAAGCCTGGCAAGCATCTGATAGCGCTCTCCGTCGAGGACTCAGAGGCTAACGTAGCCAAAACAACTCAAACCATCTTTGTTCGTCCAAGGCTGGCTTTTGCAGGCACCAAGCTGTCCACCGATGCTAAGGAGGGGCAGGTTGTTACCTCCAAGGTCCAACTGGCGGGTATCTCCCCGGTATACCCACTGACCTTCGATGTTATAGCAACTGGTGACGTATCAGGGGACGACTTTGAGTTACTTACACCTCAAGTCACACTGACTGAAGGACAAACGGAAGCCAGCGTCCAGGTTCGAATCAAACAAGATGATGTGGATGAAGGCGATGAACAGCTGACACTGACCCTGGCTTCGGTGGAGCGGGATCAGCAATCAGAGAGGTTTGTTAACGTCGATCCGAACAGCCGACTCGATATTTCTGTTGTCACCCGAAACCTGGCTCCCAAGGTTTCGCTCACCGCTTTGCAAAATGACCAGGATCTACTTTGGGTCAGACCGCAAGATGGTTTGGTGACCATAGACGCAGTTGTCGTCGATGAAACGCCACTGGAGCAACTCACGCTAGAGTGGACGTTGCCCGCGGAGCTTGACGCCTTAGAGAACGATGGCACTTCGTTCACCATAGATCCCAATACGCTGCCTGATGGCTCCTATATTATTGAGCTGTCGGTGACCGAGGCGGGAGAGTACCCGTTATCAGGCTCTGCCAAGGTTAACTTTGCCATCGCCAAGAGTGTCACCCTTGGCGAACAGGACTCCGATGGCGATGGCCTGTCAGACAGCAGCGAAGGCCTGTCAGACAGCGACAACGACAACATTCCCGACTATCTGGACAACAAGTTCCTGAGTCAGAATCAACTCAAACTGCACGATAACAACAGCATCGAGCAGTATGTCTACTCCTCCGCGGGTACACAGTTGAAAGCCGGCTCCTATGCTCTTGCGTCACTGAGCGACGGCATCTATGTCGACAAGATTGAGGTTAAAGACAGCGGTTACAAAGCGGTGTCACCGATCTTCAATTTCGAAATCCATAACGTCAGTCCCGATGGCACTGCGCAAGTGGTTATTCCGCTTGAGCAGCCGATTCAGGCCGATACGGTTTATCGCAAGTTTTCCAAGAAAGATGGCTGGTACAGCTTCATCGAAGACAGCAACAACACCCTCTATTCCGCCAACAAGGTGATTGGGCTGTGTCCATTGGTGGGTGATGAGCTCTATCGACCCGGCTTGATTGAAGGGGCGGAATGCATACAGTTGGCACTTTCCGATGGCGGACCGAACGACTTTGATGATGAAGCCAATGGCGTCATTGTCGACCCGGGTGCATTAAGCACACCTAAAGAAAATAGAGGATCTGATGGAGGATCAATGGGACCCATGTTGCTTGTAATGGCATTTCTGGCTCTGGCCAGAGTGCTGGGCTCGAGGCTAACCCCCGGTATTGCCATAGCTATTGCCCTATCACTGGTCAACTTGTCTCTGCCGGCTCCCGCTTATGCCGGCTCGCTGAAGCTTGCTTCGACCCAGATAGCCTCCTCTGCGAAATCAGGGGCGACATTGCCTGTCAGTTATGTCGTATCAAACCTGGATGCTAAACAGGGTGTGGGTATTCACTATCAGCTTGTTGGTAACAGCTTCCAGGATTTTGTTGGGCTTCAGCATTGGCAAAGCACGACAAACACCCATGTGATAACCCATGAGTTCAGCGTTCCTGAAGACATCTCTACCGGGGTCTACCGTTTGTTGGCTCACGTGGTCACAGAGGATGACAGCGAACAGCTCATTGACACTCTGACATTGGCAGATATTGCCATTAAGCAGCAAGACATTGACCTCAAGGTAAGCTTTGCTGAACTCGACAACCATAGTTTTTTATTGGATCAGAAGCCAGAACTAGCCCCGGTCTATAACAGCGACAAACCTTTCCTCACCCTCAACCTGGGAGTCATGAGCTTATACCGCTCGGCGTTCGATAATCTCGATGTTGAGTTTTACCTCAACTTCGATGAGATCGGCCGGTTCAGGCTCAACCTGACACGGGCAATTGATGTTCAGCCTGCAACAGATCAAGATGACCCGACACTCATCGATCCGGACGGCAATATCATCAGACGCATCAATGGCCATCAATGGATCTTTGAGCAAGATTGTAATGAAGACGATGTATGTACATCGGTGGACAGCGGCGCCGAGGCCGGTGCCGAAGTGGAATTGCATCCAACCTTAGAGCTCTATGAAGCCTTGACCGCCTACGGCCAGGATCTGACCGGCCAGCTTGAAGTGGTGGTAGACCCCGACAACCTGCATCAAGAACAAGCTGAGACTCTTGATAATAACATCGCTGTGCTACCGGTCATCTACTTGCATCAGGACGCCATTGCTCACCAGAGCGACAGCGAGTTTAAACCACAAGCCAAGATGCTCTCTCGGGCAGCCTCAAACAGCGTAAAAACCTTTGCGGAGAAGTCTCGAAAATCCAGCAATGGCAGTAAGTCTAAATTCCGTTACGAGTATAAGCTGTTCGGTAAGCTACGTTACCGCGTTGGCGGCCTGAACATCCCCTATGAGGGATTCTTTGATGCTGGTGGCGACGCAACCGCTTATATCTTCGGTAAGAAATTGAAGTTTCTTAATGCCAGACTGGATGCGGACTCTAAGGAAGACCCATACAACAGCTACTGGAAAAATAGTGTCAAGGTACTTGGGGTAACGGTCTGGCAGAGCACCAAGTATGTACGTGACCACTATAACCAGGACATGTACATCCTATGGAAGACCCGAGATAATAAAGGACGCGAAAAGTACCGAAAGTATAAGAAAAAAACAAAATCCAAGAAGTACTATTACTGGGGCATCAGATTCCAGGTGAAGGGAGAGGCTAAAGGTGAAGTCGGCATTACCGGCACAGCCTATGTTGCCAGGGGAAACATCCTTGGGGGTGCCATTGGCCCCTATGTCAGCCTCGATGCCAGAGGCGGGCTAAGCGTCAATGCCTGGGTTGCCAAAGCCGGGCTGACTCTGAAAATCAACCTGATGCGCCTGGATGCACCGTTTTCAACCACCATCCAGATGCTGAGTGGCGACTATGCCGAGCTCAACGCCAGCCTGGATTTCTACCGCCGGCACCTTGATGGCAAACTCTACATGTGGGCAAAGTGGAGGGTGCCTAAGTTTGTTGGTCTGAAGTGGAAGAAGAAGACTAAGACTATCGTAAAGTGGAAGGGTACAGGTTCCCACACGAACCTATGGAAAGGCGTCAAAACCTGGGGCGAAAAAACTGAGTATAAGGTACCGAAGATCGGCAAGTACAAGTTCCGGACCAAACTGGCCATCAAGAAGCCCAAAGGACGTTATGCCTATGTGACGGCCAAAGGACGTATTGCTAACGCTAAGTACCTTAAAATCTTCGGATTCAAGTTTATGATGTCCCCCCCTGACTCCATTAAACTGAAAGGCTGTAAGGGTAAGTTCAGCAAGACGGTCAAACTGGGCTTCAATAAGAAGTATAAGCTGCCTAAGGGCTGCAAAACCGTAGATATTGAAGGTACCCTCAGCGGGCGGGAGCTCTCTAAACGGAAAACACCAGTATTCAAGATCTACTAAAACCTAAGAGCGGCCTAGCCGCTCTTTTTGAGTCAATTACTATGAAAAAGACAGTTGTTTTATCCATTTTATTAATTCTAGCCATCTTCGGCACTTGGTTGATAAGCACCGAGTCCGGAAATACCGAAGTGGCAGAGAGTAAGGTGAAGCGCGCAAAAACTTGCTTCTATGATGTTGCATTTACGTCATCGGGGTGGGTGGATTCAGGCAAGCTGTTATCCAGCTTTACCGGCAATGGCGCCGTCTCAGCCAAAGAAAACTTCATTAGTGGCTTGAAATACCAACTGGTGTTGAAGCCGCTAGGCCGCAAGCAATTTGTGGCCTCACTGACCAATATTAGCACCACAACAGATGTCGACCTAGGCAGACTGTATAGTCCGGTGTTGGTTGCCCAAAGCAGTGATGGCAACCTGAGCATTGATACAGAACAATTTGATTATGATCCTCAGCTGCTTGATGTCATCTCTGTATCAATAGAAAAACTGCAATTTAACGTGGCACCCTATGGTGTTACTGAATGGACAGCGAAAGAGCATGGCCAATTCGGCAGGTACCTTGCTGGCTATAACTTACTCTCACAAAGCCAGGATGAGCGCCTGTTTCAAAAAACTAAGCAGGAGTATGACCTGAATGATGATCAGCAGGGCTTATTCAATAGCCAAGGGGCATCCATTCAGATTAAGAGTAGCAATACACAGTTGAGCGTATCGAAAACTGATGAGCGGATTGTTTCAGTATCCAGTGACGAAACTCTCTCTATGCACAATAACCAGGGGCAAACTGCCGAGTTTCATCACGCCATCACACTGCACCTGGGGGCAGGAAACCCTCCGAGTACGCAATGGAGCACCCTCAGAGACGTCAGTCAGTACTACAGTGCCAACCCCTCTCAGCCAGAGAGTGAAGAGCAGATTGCAACCTCGTTCACCGACTTTTCCGATCAACTGAGCTGGTTTGAAGCCAATGTGCTGAATGATGAGGTCTTCGCCATCGATCAGATGATTCTGTGGTTGAAGAAGTACCCTGAAGAAGCCGGATCGTTAGCTCATCACCTTTCAGAGAATATTTACAATATAAATCAAAATGTTGAGCTTCGCCTTTGGTTTGCACTGGTGGAAGCTGGCAGTGCTCCCATACAGCAAGCTTTCGCCGAGATTATCTCTACAAGTGCAAGTGATTCATTATCCCTATTCAGAGTACTTAGCTACAGCCATGACTTTTCAGAGCCGACAGCGCAGCTTATCGATTCGCTTTGGCGAGCATCGGAGCAGCTTTCTACCGGCGACCAGGATGAGCAGGAGTTGTCGAGTATGGCCATTTATGTTCTTGGTAGCCTCATGAATGACAGCAAGGCTGATTCGGTAGAAAAACAAAACTTGGTTCAAGAGTTTCAATCAAAACTTAGCTCACCAAGTGACCTATCAGCGGCGTTGCTCCTCGGTGTTGGCAACAGCCAACGCGAAGAGTTACTGCCAAATATTGCGCCCTATTTTTCATCCCCTGATGCTCAGATTAGTGCTGCCGCATTTGAGGCTCTGTCCCACTTCCCTGCTGACAGTGTTAATGATGCCTTCATTATGGAATATCAGGAGATTGAGTCAGAGGCAGTGAAAGAACAGGCGCTATACGCCTTGGGCCAGTTCGAGCAAAACAAGACTCTGAATAACTGGGTCGCTCAGCAGTTGGATGAGCCGGTATCCAGCGATGAATTCAGGGTGTTTGTGGATTATTTGGGCAAGTCGGCAGACAGCGATTCTGATTCTGAAGCTACCATCAGAAACCTATTAACCCAAGAGTTGTCAGTAGAGCAGAAGAGGCTTATCTATCAGTACGTTACTCCAAAACCAGAACGATAGAGCTACAACCAATCTGAATCCCCAAGAGGGTTAAGCCGTGCCTTCCTAACCCAAGTCAGCTCCATGGCACCCAGTGCAAAAAAGCCCGTCTTGTGACTAATGCTATTCGGATAAGCACTACTGCTTATATTTAAGTGGATAGCGGCTGGGTATATAGAGCACTGAACGTGGATACGTTCGGTGCTTTCTTTTATCTGGAAGGATAAAGTGTTTGATATCGGCTCGCATTTGCTTCAGCTTATCTGGTGATAAAGCCAGCCACCTCAACTAAGTGTCTATCAAGCTTTGTGAGCCCTAGCTCGTTATTGTCCCCTAAGGCTTGCTCAAGCCAGGCTGAGACCGTGGATTTAAATAAGTACGACATAGGGGCTTCGCCTAAGCGTCGTCGGCAATCAGTCAGTACACTCGGTGCTACACGAGACCAGGTGTTGTCTCCAGACTGAAGCGCAATATCCATCGATCCACAGACCTCTTTGATGGACTGGTTACGTATTAATCCCATCCACAGCACGAGCCAGACTTCCTGCTGTGCAGGCAAACGACGATTACGGATACTTGCCTTGTTAGCTGTGAGTAGTGACTGCTCGATCCACTCTGAATCGATAGCCTCCATTACAGAACCATAAGGCCCACTTTCTTCAACAGACTCATGAACTAGCTCGAGCCCTTGCGCAAACATAAAAAAATCCCCACCAGAATACTGGTAGGGATTATCTTTCATCTGCAGGATCGTTCAAGTCCTCTTAAACGATCGGCATTACTGGGATCTAGAATGGGATATCGTCATCCCAACCGTCATCCAGATCAGGTGTGAAGTTTTGCTGTGGCTGCTGCGCTGGCTGTTGAGGCTGAGGCGCGGGGCGCTGCTGTGGAGCCGCTTGCTGTGGCGCTTGCTGAGGCTTAGGCGCATAAGCTGGCTGCTGTGCTGGGGCAGCTTGCTGTTGAGGCGCTTGCTGGGGTTTAGGTGCATAACCTTGCTGTGGAGCCTGCTGAGGTGCTTGCTGCGGCTTAGGTGCATAACCTTGCTGCGGAGCCTGCTGCTGTGGAGCGTTGTACTGGTTCTGCTGTTGCTGACCTTGCTGTTGGCCATAGCCACCTTGCTGTCCGCCACCTTGACCACGGCTGTCCAGCATCTGCATTTCGTTAGCATTGATCTCTGTCTTGTAGCGATCTTGGCCAGTAGACTGGTCCTGCCATTTGCTGGTTTGCAATTTACCTTCGATATAGACCTTAGAACCTTTTTTAAGGTACTCGCCTGCGATTTCCGCTAAGCGACGATACATAACGATGTTATGCCACTCTGTACGCTCTTGTGGCTGACCTTGTTGGTCTTTCCAAGACTCACTCGTCGCCACTGTAAAGTTGGCTACGGCATTGCCATTTGGCATGTA
>PJEL010005493.1_pt1 | contig 10234 bp, 10 predicted proteins | sample 1853271 | NCBI WGS metagenome assembly PJEL01 (sample SAMN08108733, study PRJNA415343) | Invertebrate metagenome, whole genome shotgun sequencing project. | host: Globobulimina | place: Sweden: Gullmar Fjord | collected 2015-08 | reverse complement strand
CTCCTTCTCGTAAGTATCAGGGAGATACTGGTTGAGGAAGTCGAAGTTGGTGATGTAATTCGTCTGTAGCGCAACGCGCTCAGAACTGGGCTGTAAATCGTACCCGTTGCCGGTAATAGAACCTGCCATGTTTTCTTGTTTTTGTTTTAGGTGGTGCGCCGCGTCTTAATCTTCAAGCCTCGACCTGAATCTTGATTGACGGCACGGATTTTTAATCCCCCCTTCGACGTGGTCTGCGGTGTCGTGCGCTCTGACATGTTGATGTTTTTTGTCTTGCGCATAACGTCGTCCACGGCCTCAGCTTTGCCCTGCTCAAAAAAGAACCGGGCAAACTTCTCAGGGTTCATAGCGACAGATAAAGACTTGTGGTATCCCGCAGCGTCCTTCACAAGCCCCTTATCGTCCAGATACTTGTTTAACCAAGCCTCGGGAGTCTGTTGGAGCTTCTTCAACTCTGTGCGGTCACCGGGAGTATAGACGTAGGATTTGTCGTCGAGGTTGAACTCAAAGCCCTTGAACTGTTCACTGAACACCTCGTTGGTCTTATCGTCAAACCACTCCTTCCTGCGCTTCTGCTCCTCTTGGTACGTCTTCGCCTGCTCAACGTATTGCTTATACTCCTGATACTCCTCAGAACCTTCCAGAGAGTCGACACCCCTTGACTCAAGAGGTGCTTTGTACTTCTCTTTCTCTTCCTCGAAGTGTCGCTTCGCTTTAGCAATAGCTTTCTTCTTGGCCAACTTGGCCTTTTTGATGTCGCCCTCGTCATCGAGGTCTTCATCGTATTTGTATTCCTCGAGAAGGATATCGACGTCCTCAGCATCGAGGCCATCTTCCGTCTCAAGTAAATAGTCGCGCAACAACTTGTCCCCGTCCGACTCGTCGAGGTTCCTGTTGAGCTTGACAAAATCTTCCAAGCCACGGCCCGTCTCCTGACGGTACTTGTAATACGCGGCTACATCTTCGGGCAACTCCTGCTCGCGGGCCTCAGCCAGCTCATCCAAAGAGTTAATCTCCCGACCGTAACGCTCGCTTAAAAACGAACGCACCTCGTCCTCAGATAGACCCGAAGGCTTATCCTCGGTTACTGCCCCCTCCTCAACAGCAGTTTCGCCATTGACCTCTGCCTCGTGCTTTTGAAGCAGCTCCTGCTCCACCTCTTGGGTGGACTTAGATTCTACCTCGTTGACTTCCCGGACTTTGATTTCCATTAGTGTAAAATTATATTATTTATCGCGGACTAAACTCAGCCAAGTCGAAGCCATCTAGGCTGTCCTCATTCGACTCGAAATTCATTGGTGGCAAGTTGTTCTTACGCTGGTCGATAAGCTTGCTCTGCTCAGTATTCTGCTGACTGATGCGGCTAGACTTAGCTTCCTCACGCTTGTCCTCACGCATCTGCAACTGCTGCTCCTGCATACCGTGGAGCTGCTGGTTGTAGCGGAACTCAAGGTCCATGAGCTGGGCCTTAGCCTGAGCCTCAGCCTGCATCTTCTCAATCTCGAAAGCAATCTCCGCCTGCTTGACCTGCATCTTACTCTGCGTCTCCGCCTGAATCTTTTGCATCGCCGTCTGCGCAGCCATCTGCTGAGACTGCATATTGTTCTGGGCCTGCATCTGCTGCTGCTGGAGCTGGAACTGCCGCTCCTCCTCCTGCTTAGCGATACGCTTAATCTTGAGCAGTTGGTTAGCGAGCTTGATGTTCTTAATCTCTCGGATATCGATGGCGTCCTCAAGGTCGATACCACCCTTGCTCAAAGCCATTTGGATATTGGCCTCGAGCTGCGCACGCTGCTCCTCGTCAGGACTAATCTCAATAAAGATTCCGAAGTCGTAGATATAGAGCTCGTTAATCTCCTTTAGGATACTGACGTTGTATTTACCAATCTGGTTAACAAACTCATCCTTGAAGTCAGCGTACTCTAAGATGTCGCTAACACGGTACGTAAGGGCCTCAGCCAGAGACCGGAACATATACAGGCTCCCGTCAAGAATGTGGCGGGTGGCCGTGTTACTGTTGGCGGCAGCCAGCTTCTGTAAGCCAACAAGGCTGTGTGAGTCGGGCGTACTCCCGTCGCGGGCCTCGTTGAGTCCCGTTACGTCACGAATCATCTGCAAGTAGTGATTCATATTCCCAATGAGCATCTGCGTCTTAGCTGCGCCGCTGTTGCTATTGAGCTCTTGGATAGGAACCTTACCCTGATTGTACTCTCCGTCTTGAGTGTATGACCTTCCGATGACGCTACCCGTTTGGAAGTATAGCCGTAGGGCGTCCTCAGGACTGTATGCGTTGCCCGTACCTAGGTCGACCTCGTTGAGTCCGTCAGCGTCGATATACACGCCGTCAGGAACGGTGCGGGAGATGACCTGCTGGAGCTTGAGGTGCGTAATCTGAATGAGGTCGGCGAAAGGAATCATACGCCGCGTAAGCGACTCGATGGCGCCCTTGTACATACGCGGGGCGTGGGCCACATAGTTAGGTAACGCATGCTGAGAAGCAGACTTGGGACGGACCATATTTTCCGCCACCTCCCACTTCAACAGGATGTTGGTGCCCATAACCATAACGCCCTCGTACCATACGTCGATGGTCTTCTCAACTTTCTCGAAGTTGCCCTCCTCCATCATCTCGTCCGGCGGATTGAACTGGTCGTCCTTTTCAATCATCCGGGCCCCGTCGCCGTCGAGCTTCTTCTTCTTATAGACAATCTTCTTGGTCGTCTTATAGTTGAAGTACATCAGCGTAGCCGTATCCCGATAGAAGATATCGTTCTCGTAAAACTGAGCTACGTTGTAGTAGTCGTACCAGCTTTGGCTGTACTTACTAATCTCCTCCAAGTCCTCGTTAGTGAGGGTGGGGTCAATCTTCATAAGCTCCGTGATAGGCAGAGTCTTAATCTCTCCCCAGTAGAAGCAGTCCTTGAAGTATGGGTCCTCGGTGTAGCTGTACACCACGTTAGCCGGGTCGACATACGAAATCTGTACGCCAGAACCGGGCAAGAACTCATGCTTAGCTACGCTGAGACCTAAGACCGTAAGGTCGTAGTCCATGCGCTTGCGCAAGTCGCTGTAGTGGTTCTCTTCGAGGATGGTATTGATGGCTTCCTCCTCAGCAATCTCAATGGCAGGCTTGTAGTTGAGCTGCATATATACCTGCAACTCCTCATCGGTGCTAGGCAGGTCGTCGGGGTTCATAGTGAACGGGTCGACGCCAGTCTTCTGCTGGATGATATCGAGCACAGGCTTGGCTACCATCTGCCCCTCAATCATATCCTGATACTTGCTGCGCTTGGCTTGCGACAGGGCGTCTTGAGCGTAAGCCTTGACCTTGAAGACGCGCTCAGACAATCCGTTGACTACGATGTCAACGAACTTAGGGAGGATAGGAACTGGCGTCCAGTCCAGATTCAAATACGAAAGGTCACCGTCGACAGCAAGCTCGTTCTTGTACTTGGCGATACTCTGCTCACCACGGGCATAGAGGCGCAAGCGGTTGAAGTCGCGCCACTGGTTGTAGAACCGGGACTGGTTGCCGTCTTTCTTAAACCATTCGTATTGGATGGCTTGACCGACCATAAGGCCAAACTCCTCCGTGGCTTTCTCCGCGTCAGAAACAAACTGACTGGGGAAACCAGCGGTAGAAATATTAATCTTGACATCCTTCATTTACTCCCGAAGTTCGCTTCTTGACCCACGATTGTTATATCTCGGCAAGGTAATGCTTATTGAACTCTTCTTCTGCTCAGGCATATAGAGGTGTTTTTGGTTGGCCATAACCGCCAATCCGCTGCTGATACTCGCGTCAAAAGCAGTACGGTTGCTAATATCAAACCGAGCCCAGTCCTCGAGAGTGCGTACGAATGGCATAGCGCCCATCTCGCCTGCGTCGCGGAACGTGCCGTCCACATCGATGCCAACGTGCTTCTCGATATAGCTCTCGATAGCGGCGGCGTGGGCCTGCTTGACGTCCTCAGAACTGTTAGGGATACCGCCCAGCTCCCGCTCCGTCTTAGAGAGCTTGTTGTAGTGCTTGTCGGGACGGTTCATACAGAACCCCCGATAGCCCCTGTTCTTGAAGTGGTATAGCAACCTAGGCTTGTTGTTCTCTATCAAGATAGGCATACCATAAAAGACGCACGCCATCAGCACCTCCTCAAAGAATATCTCCGCCGTCTGCGGGCGGGCGACATACTCAAGGAAGAACTCGTTGGTTGGCGCGTCGTCCATGTGGAACTTGGTCATTCCGTGAAGAGCACCGTTAGAACCACCGCCGCCCACAGTGCCACTAATGTCGTAGGAGTCACATCCAAAAGACCCAATGTGTTCATTGCCAGCATACTTCGTTCCCCGTTTATCTATGACCCTGTTTTGCATACCCTTAGGCGGCGTCCAAGAGATGTTGAACCGCCCTCGCTTATCGGGGCTAAAGATGACCCGAGAGTCTTTGATACCGTTCTCCCAATGGAAGGAGCCGCGCGTGAGATAGTGTTCCTTAACAAGGCTGTCAGCATAGTCTATCTGCTGGTAGATTTTAGTGAGGTTGAATAGGCTCTGCTTGCTCTCGTCACGGAAGGCATGGGACTCAGTACGTGGGAACTGGCGGTAGAATTCGTTGAGCGCATCGGGGTCGCTCTTCATACTCTCGACCTCAGCCTCCCAGTAGTCGATGGCGCCAGACTTAATCTTCATACCGTCGACACCGGTAACAGGCTTCTCTGGGGCGTGGAAGACAGGGTGCCCGAACTCATCGATGAAGCCCTCCATATTGTACTCCATAGGGATGAACAGGCGGTACATGCCGCTCTTGGTCTGTCCGTTGGCGTTGCGCGTAGCGATGTCGGAATCTTCGTACAGCTTCTTGAAGTTGGAACCACCCTTAGCCAAGGCGTTGGATGTAGACCCCATCAGGCACTTTCCGATAATCTTACTTCCCAAACGCAAGCACGTCTTGGTGACGCGCCAGTTGTTGAGGATGTTGTTGGGCTTGACCCACTTCCCGCTCTCGTCGTGGACGAGTAGGATTAGCTTCTCTCCGTCGTAGGAGTTGTCGTCAGTATTCTTCCAGTCGATGGTGGTGTCCAGTCCGAAAATTTCTTCGTCCTCCACATTGTACATATTCTTCTTTGTAATCTTCGAAGCAGGGATACGAAACGCCAGTTCCGTTTTCGGCTTATCCATGCCGTCCTGTATAGGTTTGAAGAAAAACGGAAGTCGGTTTGCAATGGGTACCACCTTATCCGTAAACATCTTCTTCGCATCCGAACCAGTCTTTGAAAGTATTCCTACCCTAGAGTCTTTAGCCAGCGTACCCGTGTTGACACATTCCGACGAACCCATAAACGAAAAGCCGGAACGACGAATCTTGAGGTACGTCATACCGAAGCTCCTAGAGTCAGCCTTGCACGCTTCCCAGAAGATAAAAAATATCCTGTTGGCCTCACGGAAGTCAGGGTACCCAACGTCGATGCTCGTCCACTGCAAATACATATAGTGGGCGCCCGTAACATACGTGGACTTGCCGTTGTTGACGAACCAGTGGCCGTACTCGCGGCGGTCGAACTCGCCCTCGATATAGTCCACCCAGTTGGCCTTAAATGTATTAGGCATCTCGTTCCACTGGAAGATGCTTTGGATGCGTGAGAGGGCCCGAGGGAGCTCCTGACGCACCCACTTGTTGTCCTTGTCATCGATGGACTTAGGCTCCGGAGGGAGGGCGATGCGCAGGCCGTTAATATCTATGATATCGCCTATCTGTCCCGTCTTGGAGATGATGACCACATCGTATTTCTCGTTGTAGCCGTAGAGCCACGTCTTAGCGCGGTTCTTATTAGACACCACCCCCTTAGAAATGTAAGAGGAGAGTACCGTGAATAGCTTATCTGGACCGTCGTTCTGCAAAACCCACCTTGCTTTCCGTCTTAGTGGATGTCCCCGCCAATCCCAATGCCTCCTCCTCAGAGTCGATACGATTCAAAATCTCCAGCGCGTCGAAGATGGCAAGCTTCTTAGTAGCTGCCGCATTCTTTAGCCTGTCCGCCGCAAGGTCGTCGTTTTCACCGGGCTTGAGGATATCCTCCTGAGCTACCTTAATCAGTTGCTCAACAGCTATCCGCCCCGCAGAGATGATGCGCTCCTTTAGCTTGTTTGAATCTTGCATGTGATTTGATGGTCGAACATTCGGTACATCTTTTCCCCGTCTACGATGAACTCATACTCGCTGTCAGGTTTGAAGGTGACCTTATCACCAGACACAATTCCTTGGGCCTGAAGATAACGATTTGGAAATCGCATTATACCCACCAACGGCTCCTCTGTCAACGGCTTGAAGATGATAGAATCTTCAGGGGGTATAGGTTCCACAAAGCAGTACCTGTCGTGGGCGTGCCATGAGCCCCCGCTACGGTACATATAGAACTGGTCGAAATCAACTAGGAAGAGGTCGTCTTTGAGAAAACTCCTACCGCTTTGCTGGCGGCCCTTTATGTCGTTGTAGTACTTGAATACGTTGTGGTGGACAAGCAGCGTGTCACCAACAGATATGGGCCCGTCGTATCCTAACGGTAACGCCACTACCTCGCCCTCGCGGTTTGCGAAGCGATGGTCTTCCTCACTCGTACTTACGATGAGGTCTCCCTTGGTATTTGCGTATCTCTCTCCCTTTACAATGAATTGCTCTACAGCCCTCAAAATTTGATATTGTATTCCAGTGAAGTAGGCATCGCGATAAACTCTTTCCAAAGCACCACGACGTTGTCCTGCTCGATGTAGATGAGGATGCTCCCCGTCTCATCGTTGTATTTAATTAAATGTATAAAGTGGGAGTTGCCGAGAACGGCCTGCCCCACCATATAACACATGCAGTCCTTGTAGTTAGGACCGATGCAAACCTTGCGGATGTCTCTCACACCGTAATGATACGGTAGAGAATCTCAATAGTAACAGGAGAGTCTCCTGTAGTTGGACTTGGGTTAGTTGCCGTGCCAAGAATAAGAGGCTGGTCTGCTCCAAGAACGCCCGCAGTAGCACCGGTAGCAGGAAGGAAAGCCGCTGCGGCGTCGGCAGAAGAATTTACCACTCCAAACGGAAGAATAAACTGGTCCGCTGTAGTTGTCCCCAAAGTAAGGTCAGTACTAAAGCTGTAAGCCGTAGTGTTGAAGTCAAGCTTAAACGTAGCTGAAACAACCTGAATGTAGTTTCCCGCGCCGGGAGCCACAATCAAAGTCGCAGAGCTTGCCCCAAGGTTGTTCATCTTTACGAACGTAACCGGAGCCGATGCTATTTGACTAACATTGTTGGATGTTAAAGTCCCCGTAACGGTAAGGTCTGTAACCGTATTAGACCAATTGGTTCCAGTAGCCGTAGACGTTAGAACCTGTCCATTTACGCCAACATCGCCGCTGCTATCAGCAAACGTTCCTGTAACAGAAAGGTTTCCTGTAAGGTTAATGTTTTCTGTAGCAGAATCTCCCGCAGTAAGAACAGACTGTAAAGTTGGGTCCGGAATAGTTCCCGCCACATACGTGGCGATGTCACTCATGACATAGTTCTTTGTCGCTGAGCTACTATCGGCATCCGTTCCAATAACTTTATCGCCCGCTGTAATACTAGTGTCGGTAGGGTAGCTACTAATCTTAGCCATCTTACTTTTTCTTTCTCCGGTCGCCAGTAATAGCAGTAATAAGGATATCGAAATAACCAAATACAGCATTGTCAGATTCTGAAGGGGTGAGGTTCACGATGACTTTCAAAAGCGCCATAACAGCGATAGTAAGCTCGAGCCAGTTCTCTAAGATGAAATCAACCATAGAACCAAGGTACGCAATTCAGTACAACCACGTTACGTTGCCCGCCTTGCTCGGGTCGCAGTCCACATGGATAAAGCTCTGACCCACACCAATGCGGTTGAAGCCAGCCTCGATGAGGCCCTTCAGTACTAGGAACCTGCGGTTGGAACTGTCGGTACGCACGTCACTGGCCCATCCCGTTAGATGGCTGCTTCCCGGGACTCCCCCCACCTCAGCATTGTGCTCAGGCGTCCGAAAGCCCGAGTTGATAACATAGGGTACCCCGCTGAGCTCACGAGCCAAATCCAGCTTCTCCAAGAAGAGGGACTGCATCTCATGGCCGGAGCCGGGCTGGTCGGGGGAGTCGAACTCCTCGTAGGTGAAGTACTTCATTTGATGCCTTTCTCTGCTAGAAGGAGCTTAATCTCCTGTACCGCCTCAACGAGGTTGGTAAGCATCTGCTTCACGTCGCCCTCCTGTCGCTCCAACATAATGACCCGGGACTTTAGCTTTCCGATTTCAGTTTGGAGCTTGAAGTAAACTCCGATAAGGGCCCCCGCGAGCGTGAGGATTTCGAATAGGGTAATGGTGCTGGACATATCGCCTCGTATACTGGACCGTCCCAGTAAATCCAATACTGGTCGCAGTCGCTCTTCTTATCGTAAATATAATTCACGCTACCCAAGTGATAAGCGGGTTGCCCGTCCACCCCAGACCACCGCTGCCTGTAGGTAATACTATGTTGTCATAAGCTGATTTGGCCGCAGCTCCATCGTAGCCGTCCACTCCAACAGTCGCGCTTTCGCTAAGGGTTGCTGGACAAAGATTACTCCAGTCTACCGATGTGCCCTGAAGAGGCTCCGCATTCCAACCAATAATTGTATTTGCTAAGTTGGCATTGCTAATCCCCGATTGAAAAAACATAGCACTAAGGTTGGCGCTATTCTTAAACGTCCATACCCCCAAGTTTTGGTCGAAGGAAGTCGCATTAAGGAACATGCTTTGCAGATTAGTTCCGTTACTTACATTCCAGCTACCAATGTCTTGGTTAAATGACGTTGCCCCATTAAACAGGTTAATGAAGAGCGTGACTCCACTAACATCCCACGCGCTAATATCTTGGTTGAAGGATGTCGCTCCCTGTAGGAAACGAGCTAGTGTTGTTCTGTATAACAAAAATGAATCGTCATCAATGAGAGTCAAATTTGTGAAGTCCCTGAACTCAAAAGGTGACAATGCACTGAATTTAGACGCTGCCGATGTATCTGTTACCTGAAAAACTTGTTGTATCTGGTTCGCCCCTAGACCATTAAAACTAAATCCGCCGGCTTCAATACTTACTGTAATTGTGTACTGACCCGATGTGGCGTATGTATGATTAGGTATTGAACCTGACTGAGGCGCGTAACCCTTGTACCAAGTGCCATCGCCCCAGCCTATCAAAAAGTTGCCGCCTCCATCAATAGTCGAACCAACAGAAACGGTATTGCCGCCTAAGGAGGTGTCGACTACCATTTGAAGATTAGGAGAAAAAGGAACAGGTACACTTGTCCACCCCTTAGACAACAAGTTGTTATTTGCCGCTTCAGCAGCGGGAAATAGGTTTTGAGGAAGCATAGGTTTTTCGAAAATGCTTGCGCCCTGAATCATTGAGCCGCCTCCGACGTTATCTGACTGACCGGGCACATCCAATCCCAGAACAAAATTTGAAAGCTCATTAATATCCGCGTCTGTGTATGCACCCGCTAGATACCTGTTGTCAAACAGCTCTAGTAAAGTATCTGGGATACCCTCCGGGTATATCCAGCCATTGACATTGTTTATGTCCATACTGGAAGCGCCCCAAAACATTAAGTCAAATGACGTAGCGGCGCTGACATCCCAAGCACTAAGGTCTTGGTTGAAGGACGTCGCGTTTCTAAACATCTCCCGCAAAGAACTTGAGACAGTCCAACCAGACAAGTCTCCATTAAAAACAGTTGCGCCAGAAAAAACTCCTTCAAAGCCGGAAATAGAAAGGCTAGTGTCCCAAAAAGAAAGGTCAGCATTTAAACTAGAACAGCCTTTAAACAGGTCATTATAAACCAGAGCTGAACTAGGGAAATCAGTCGCGCTAATAGTCGATAGGTTTGCGCAGAAACTCATAGTAGAAAGACCCTGAAATGTCAATCCCCACTGCAATACATCAATAATTTTGAGTATATGCGTTTGATTTCCTTTGTTGAATTTGGTTTCAAATTCTCCAGAAATACTTATGTCATACGTATTGGAACTAGAATATGTATGAGTAAGGGAAGAGACCGAACTGTCTGTAATAGTTTCAAGAGTCCCGTCACCCCAATCAACGTCCATCAACACAGTTGTGCCGGTAGGTATTGGTAGGGTGAAGTCATTAGTTGCGTGACCTAACGACGTGTCAATTCTAAAGACAAAAGGAACAGCGCAATAAG
>PJEL010005492.1_pt1 | contig 10234 bp, 5 predicted proteins | sample 1853271 | NCBI WGS metagenome assembly PJEL01 (sample SAMN08108733, study PRJNA415343) | Invertebrate metagenome, whole genome shotgun sequencing project. | host: Globobulimina | place: Sweden: Gullmar Fjord | collected 2015-08 | reverse complement strand
CAACGGCTAGCGGTAAAAAAACATTCGAAAAACGGTTGACGAAAATACCGACAAGCCAAAGCAATCCGCCAAGCGCAAAAACGATTACACAAGCAGCAAGAATTGTTACCGCGGCTGCGATTGTCGTTCGTTGACGTTCACTGAGATCAATCTGCACAAGGCCCTCCACAATTCACATTCTGAACACCCATTGTGGCACAGACTATCCGTCGATTTCACGTCCCAACATTGGCGACGAGCCACTGAGGCGTCGGTTCCGGAAAACGAACCGCCAGGACGCGAAGACCGCAAAGGTTGTCTTTTCAACATTTAACGGAAGTCTTCGCGATCTTTGCGTCTTAGCGGTTTGACAATACTGACACTCTTGGTCGGCAAACAGATCAATGTACAGCGCAACAACCTCGTATTTGAACCTTCATCTACTGAAAGCGTACAATCTACACCTGGGAAAAATCTTTCCCTGGAAGACAATTCCATCCCCCGGTGTTCTGAAAGCCAGGGACACCTCCCAAGATTTGAGGAATCCATGAACAAACTACTGCAATCCAAAGTCCTCGTACTCATGATTACGGCGATCGCCCTTCTTTCAATAGCCTGCAGCAACGATGAAAAACCCGGGCACCAAAACGGAAAACCACAAGCGTCCGCGGATCGAAATGCCAAGCCCGCAATGCCAGCAATGGCAGTCGCGGTCGAGGCTGCGGCGAAAGGAACGATTGAGACCTACTACAGCGCTACAGCATCACTTGATCCCGACAAGAAGGCCGACATGCTCGCGCGAGTCAATGGCGCCATCGAAAAGATCCTCGTCGAAGAGGGTGATTTTGTAAAAGAAGGCCAAGAACTGCTGCTGGTCGATGATGCTGAATACCAATATCGTCTTACCCAAGCAGACGTTTTACGCGAACAACAACGCCTGCGCGTTGAGCGCATCGAAAAGATTCGCCAACAAGGCCTGGTTTCTGCCGAAGAATACGATATCGCCGGAAGCGACCTCAGAGCGGCTCAGGCTGCGTGGGAGTTAGCCGCTTTAGAACTCTCCTACACCCGTGTACAAGCTTCTTTCTCCGGCCGCATCACCAACCGCCATATCGACCTCGGTCAGACTGTTTCCCCTGGGGCGGTCCTCTTCACGATCTCTGATACACACCGGCTGCTGGCTCGAGTACACGTTCCGGCGCGTGAATTCCGCCGTATTCGAATCGATCAACCGGTTCGCCTCGTAGTTGACACCTCGGGCGACGAACTTAAAGGGCGCATCGACCTTGTCAGTCCTATCGTCGACTCCGCAACGGGCACTATCAAGGTGACTGTTGAGGTTCTCAAATACCCGCCAACAACCCGCCAGGGTGATTTCGCCGAAGTCTCGATCGTGACCGACAAGCACGAAGATGCGCTCTTGGTCCCCCAAATTGCGGTACTCAGCGAACGTGATGAACGAATCGTCTATATCGCGAAGGAAACGACGGCCGAACGCCGGGTCGTCGTGGTCGGTTTTGAAGACGATGACAACGCCGAAATCCTCTCCGGTATCGAGGTTGGCGATCTTGTTGTTGTGCAAGGGCAGCGCTCACTCAACGATGGTCAAGAGCTGACGATCCTCGATCGAATGAACTTCGAAGACAAAAGCTCAGCCAGCGAGCACAACAGCTGATGCGCTCTTTCGTTGAATTCGCGGTGCGGCGCCGGGTGACGGTGTTGATGGTCGCGATCGCCCTCGCAGCCTTTGGCATCGTCGGATATCTCAGGCTTCCCCTCGATCTCCTCCCTGACATCAGTTATCCATCACTGACTGTGCAAACCGATTTTCCCGACACCGCACCAACTGAGGTAGAGAATCTCGTGACCCGGCCCGTCGAAGAGGCGGTGGGGGTCTTGCGCGGTCTACGAACGCTGCACTCGGTTTCGCGTCCTGGAATTTCCGAAGTTACTCTCGAATTCGAGTGGGGCGCTGATATGGATCTGCTCTTGCTCGATGTCCGGGAGAAACTCGATCGGCTGATCCTGCCCGAAGAGACCGAAGAACCTGTCGTTTTACGCTTCGACCCTTCACTTGACCCAATCGTACGCCTCGCTCTTGGTACCACCGGCGACCTCAGAGAGGGCCGTCGTCTCGCCGACCGTAAACTCAAACAAGCTTTTGAGACCATCATGGGTGTTGCTTCAGCCCGCATCAAAGGTGGTCTTGAAGAAGAAATTCACGTCAATGTTGATCAGGAGCGACTCGCCGCTTTGGCTATCCCCCTCGATCAGGTGCTCTCGGTTATCGGCTCTTCGAATATCAATCTACCGGGCGGCTCACTCGAAGGATCAGAATCGCAATACCTCATCCGCACGATCAACGAGTACGACAACGTCGAAGAGATCGGCGAGCTTGTCGTCAGTTGGAATTCGGGTTCGATCGTACGCGTGAAAGATGTCGCCACCGTCAGGCGTGGCGCTCGCGAACGCGAAGAGATTACCCGAGTCAACGGTGTCGAAAGCATCGAGATCGCAATCTACAAAGAAGGCGACGCCAACATCGTCACGACGGCGCGACAGGTGTTGCGGCGCCTGCCCGAGTTCGAAGCGATGCTCCCTGAAGGATATTCGTTGACTGTGCTCTTTGATCAATCACGATTCATCGAACAAGCCGTATCAGAGGTCCGCACTGCTGCCTTTGTCGGCGGCCTGCTCGCGATCATCGTACTCTTTGTCTTTCTTCGCGATTTCCGCGCTACGATCATTATCGCCACTGCAATTCCGCTCTCAGTTCTCTTCGCCTTCATGGCGATGTACCGCCTCGACGTTTCGCTCAATATCATGAGCCTCGGTGGTTTGACTCTCGGTGTCGGCATGCTCGTAGATAACGCCATCGTTGTGCTCGAAGCGATTCACCGGCGCAGATCCGAAGGTTTGTCAACCGTAAGGGCCGCAGTCGAAGGGACAACCGAAGTCGGCGGTGCCGTCATCGCTTCGACTCTCACGACCGTCGCCGTCTTTTTGCCAATCATCTTCGTTGAGGGTATTGCAGGCCAACTTTTTGGCGATATGTCGATCACCGTCACCCTCAGTCTCTGCGCATCCCTTGTTGTCGCGATAACGCTGATTCCGATGCTCAGCGCGATTGGCGGACGCAGCAATCGAATGGTTGGCGAAAAAACACGGGAAACTCTGGGCCAAGAAACCACAAGCAGGGAAACTCTAGGGTGGATGTCACGAAGCTACGGCCGTCTCTTACGCTTCGCGCTTCGCCATTCGTGGCTGACAATCTTTTTAGCCGCCCTCGTTTTTACAGCAGCGCTCCAAGGCGCGCAGTATCTCGATACCCAACTGATCCCCGAAATCTCAGAAGGTGAGTTTTACTTCGAAGCAACGATGCCTGAGGGCACCACAGTTGAGTCTACCGATCGTATCGTGCAGCAGATGGAATCAGAGCTCGAAGGCGAAGACATCAGAGTTCATTATTCAACCGCCGGCAGCCGCCTTGTTTCTGGTGGGCTCTCATTGTCGACCAAAGCCGAGCATTATGGCCAACTCAACGTTGTCATGAACAATCGGCTCGACGACTCAGCCGAGATCGAACTCGCATCAAAGCTGCGTTCCCATTTTCAGACGATTCCCGACCTCGAAGCGAAGTTCGGCAAACCAACCTACTTCAGTCTCAAGACTCCGATAGAGATTTTGCTCTTCTCCGACAACTTCGAGGCCCTCGATCAACACGCCCGGCAGGTTTCGGAAGCCCTCAAGCTTATTCCTGGCCTGCTCGATATCCGCTCATCTCTCGAAGAGGGCAATCCAGAGCTGCAGATCATTTTCGACCGCAACCGTCTCGCCGCCCTGGGACTCGATATGAGAACCATCGCCGAAACACTACGAACCCGGGTGCTTGGCACAGTGCCGACTCGCTTCCGTGAAGAAGACCGTCAGATCGATATTCGCGTACGCAATGATGAACCACGGCGTTCAAGCATCGACGACGTGCGTAACCTCATCATCCAAGGCCGATCAGGCGAACAACTGAGGCTACTGACGGTCGCCGATATTCGCGAGGCGCGCGGCCCCGCCGAAATCCACCGTATTCAGCAACAGCGCGCAGCTGTCATTAGCGCCAATCTCAAAGGACGAGGCCTCGGCGCTGTTGTCAAAGACATTCGTAGTGTGCTTGGCGAGATCGATATTCCACGCGGCATCACCCGCGAACTTGGCGGACAGATCGAAGAGATGAAAATCTCTTTTGCTAGTCTGCGTTTCGCCTTGCTGCTCGCCGTCTTTCTTGTCTACCTTGTTATGGCGGCGACGTTTGAATCGCTCGTCCACCCTTTCATCGTGCTCTTTACGATCCCGCTGGCGCTCGTCGGCATCGTAGCCGGATTACTGCTGACATCAACGACCGTATCGGTCATCGTGCTCATTGGCGTCGTCATGCTGGTCGGCATCGTGGTCAACAACGCGATTGTATTAATCGATACCGTCAACCAGCTGCGGCGTTCCGGCATGGCAAAACTCGAAGCCGTCATTGAAGGCGGTCACCTGCGGTTGCGACCGATCCTCATGACAACGTTGACCACCGTGCTCGGCCTCCTGCCGATGTCACTCTCGCTCGGTGAAGGCGCCGAACTCAGGGCGCCACTAGCAATTACAGTCTCCTCTGGCCTCATGCTCGCAACCTTGCTGACCCTGGTCGTCATCCCCGCGGTCTACATGGTTGTACCGTCGCAGGTCCGTTCATTTGATGACATTGAAGACAATGAAGAGAATCAGGAGCTCGGCTCATGACGCTACCCGAACTCGCAATTCGCCGCCCGATCGCGATGTTGACACTGATCACCAGCCTCGTTGTCCTCGGCAGCGTTGCCCTGCTGCGTTTACCTCTTGGGTTTTTACCCGAGGTCGAACGGCCGATCCTCTTCGTGCACGTGCCTTTCCCGAATGCGACGCCGGAACAAACTGAACGCCTCATTGTGCGTCCCCTTGAAGAAGTACTCGGCTCGGTCAAGGGCATCACCACAATGGGCTCGCGTTGCGACGCGAATGGCGGCCGTATTCGTATGGAGTTTGAGTGGGGCCATGAGCTCGCCCTCGCTCGTGCCGAGATCATTGAACGCGTCGACCGGATCAGAGGAGAACTACCCGAAACCATCGGTGATATCACAATCGGTGGGCACTGGAACTCGCGCGACGAGGATCAGGCGATATTGGAGGGCCGTTTATCATCAAAACGTGACCTTTCAGAAAGCTACGATCTACTCGAAAGAAAGATCGTCAAACCCCTGGAACGCATCGACGGTGTCGCTGCCGTTTCTTTGGATGGCATCAACCCAAAGGAAGTACGCATCAACCTGCGCATCGAAGATCTCGAGGCCCACGGAATCGATATTCGTGAGGTTTCCCGTCTGCTGCGAACCGCAAATTTTGACCTCTCGACTGGCGTCATCCGCTCAGCGGAACGACGTTATTCGGTGCGCACAATTGGCACGCTGAGCACGATCGAAGAAATCCGCCAGCTCCCGATAAACGACTCCGGCTTGCAACTTTCGGACGTTGCTGATGTGGTTTTAGAAGAACCGCCGCTTGAATACGGCCGCCACCTCGACGGCAATTTTGCCATCGGCGTCACCGTCACAGCCGAAGCCGACGCCAATGCCGTTATCATCTGTGAAGAGGTCCAACGTCGCGTCGCAATGATGGAGAATGATGAAGAACTCTAAGGCGTCAACTTCCTCATTTGGTTCGATCAGGGTGCAGAGATCCGCAAAACGCTCAAAGACCTCACCTTCACCGGCATCTTCGGCGCATTTCTCGCAAGCGCAGTACTCTTTGCATTTTTGAGACGCCATTCGATGACTGCGATCGCGGTCTCATGTATTCCATTTTCGCTGATCGTCGCCTGCGGCGCCATTTGGGCGATGGGCAAGACGCTCAACACATTGACCCTGCTCGGGCTCATCGTCGGCATTGGCATGCTCGTCGACAATGCCGTCGTCGTCATGGAGAATATCTATCGCCACCAGCAAGCTGGTCTTTCGCGCAAAGAAGCCGCCCGCCTCGGCTCACGTGAAGTTTCAACCGCTGTCATCGCTGCCACATTGACCTCAGTCATCGTCTTTTTGCCGATGATTTTCAACAAACCGAGCGAAATGAATATCTACCTTCGCGAAATGGCAATCACCATCTGTCTGACCTTGATCGCATCACTCTTCATTTCGCAAACCCTGATTCCACTCGCCGTTTCAACTGTCATCCGGGCCAAGTCCCCCCGCCGCTCACCCATCGTCGTCGCCCTTGAACAGGCGTATGAACGCACCCTTGCTTTCAATCTCCGCCACCGCTGGCTGACACCAATCATCGGTCTCGCTGTTATGACCTCGGCGATATACCCATTTAACAACATCGATATGAACTTCGACGCGAATCAGTCCGAGGTTTTTGTTCAGGTCCGCTATGAATTTTCCGAATCGTTATCACTCGATCGCAAAGAACAGGCGATTTCGATGGTCGAGGCAATTCTCGAACCCCATCGCGACGAACTCAACGCCAAGAACATCTACAGCTTCTGGTCTGACCGTTTTTCGTTAACTAGACTCTATATGAAAGAGGGCTTCGCCAACGACAAGGCGATGAGCAAAACCCGGAAGAAACTTCGTACGCTTCTCCCTGAAATCCCGGGCATCGTTTTAGAAGTACAGGACCAGTCAGGCCATGGCGGACATCGGCGCGCCGGTAAACGGGTTGCTTTCCAGGTCATTGGCGAAGACACCGCAGTGCTGACCGAATTGGCGAAAGAGGCAAAACTCCGTCTCGGCGGCATCCCCGGACTCGTCGATCCATGGACATCTTCCGAATCGGGCAATATGGAGCTCTACGTCAATCTTGACCGCGACCTTTCTTCGCGATATGGCATACCGCTCAACCAGCCGGCCGAGGTCATTTCGCTGACCTACCGCGGACGCCGATTGCAACGTTTCCGCACCGAAAGCGGCGAACGGGAGATGCGCCTCACCCTCGACGAGAAAGCCGAAGAAAGCATCTCCCAGCTGCGAAACCTGCCGTTATGGACATCGGATGGCGAAAAGATTCCCCTCGCCGTAATGGCCGATTTTGAGGTTGCGCCGGGACCCGAACGCATTCGCCGTGAGAATCGTCAAACCGGAGTCTGGGTCGGCGCCCGCTACGAAGAAGGCACCTATGAGGATTATCTTCCCCAAGTCAGGGCCACTCTCGATTCCATGACCTTCCCGTACGGCTACTCATGGACAATGTCTGACATCGTAACGCACCAACAAGAACAGTCTCGCGAATTTCTGATCAATCTCTTACTCGCGCTGATGCTCGTTTTTGCCGTCATGGCAGGACTCTTCGAGTCGGTTCAGCAAGCTATTGGATTGATGGTTGCTTTGCCCTTCGCCCTCGCCGGCGCCTTTTGGTTCTTGTGGATGACAGGAACCGATTTCGACCAACCGGCGGCAATCGGCCTTCTGCTGCTGATCGGCGTCGTCGTCAACAACGGCATCGTCATGCTCGAACACATCAACCAGTATCGCCGTAAAGGCATGGATCGCCTTGAAGCAATGCTGAGAGGCGGCCGTGAACGCTTCCGGCCCATCGTCATGACCGCTATCACGACAGTCGTCGGCCTCATCCCGATTGCCGTACAACAGCCCGCATTAGCAGGTGTCTATTATTATTCAATGGCAATCGTTCTCATCGGCGGACTCATCGTTTCGACCTTTCTTACTTCAATCCTGCTCCCGACGACAGCATCACTCTCCGAAGACGGTTTTGCCCTGATTGGCAAACTGATCCGAAAACTGTGGCGGATCGTAGCGAGAAAACGAGACTGCGAAGCGTAGAGAGTCTATGCATACTATCGGCTTAATCGGTTCTGTGCTGGTCGCGCTTTCGCTCTTGATGAGCAATATCAAGCGCTTGCGCATGATAAATCTCGTAGGCGCCGCCACCTTTGCCGTCTACGGGTGGCTGATCGGTGCCTGGCCCGTTTTTGGGCTCAATAGTTTCATCGCGATCGTCGACATCGTATATCTCGTAAAACTCACCCGCCAGAAGGACGCTTTTTCTTTTTTCGTTGCTGAACCCAACTCGAAATTTGTGCGGGAGTTTCTCCAGTTCTGGTCTGCTGATATTGAACGTTTTTTTCCCGGTTTTGATTTTGAAGCGATCGACCGGCCGATCGCCCGCCTCATTATGCGTAACCTCAATCCGGTCGGCATCTTCGTCTGCGAAGACGCTGGCGACGGTATTGCGCGGGTACTCATCGATTATGTCATTCCGGGCTACCGCGACTTCAAAAACGCCTACTTCCTCTACACATCAAGCCATCCAAAACTCAAAGCTGACGGCTTTCACACCTTCGACGTCACCTCCAACGTCGCCCAGCATCGCCGATATCTCAAGCGCCTCGGTTTCAAAGAAGATACAACGCGTCCAGGTCATTTCACTGGTACGGTCTAGGATTAATTTTGAATTTTGAATTCTTAATTTTGAATTGAGGACTGGGCGGCGCTCAGGAATCGCATCGTGGAAGCGGCGACGCGGTGGTCAGAAGTGCGGGTTAATTTTTCAGCTGTCTCCCACATAATGGTCCGGTGAACCTCACACAACCTGTCCGTAACCTTCTGAGTCTCGGTTTTGCCTCGATGATCGCTCAGGTTGTTTTGCTTCGAGAAACGATGACGACTCTCGGTGGATCAGAGATCGCGTGGGGATTTGTGCTGAGTTTGTGGCTCGCAGGAATCGCGCTCGGCGCCCGTCTTGGAGTTCGTTTCGGCAATCCCCGTAGAGCGGGTCTGCTCCCCCTTGCTGTTCTCATACTGGCGGGGATCGGCACGGTGCTCTTTCGAGCGATTCCTGCCCTGATCGGCGCGGCACCGGGGGAGATTACGGCGATCGTTCCAACATTTTTCATTTTCACGGCGGCAATACTCCCAGGCGCCATTGGCGGAGGATTCTGTTTTCCGATCTTCGCTGGCCACCTCAACGATTCGGGGCGCGCATATTCTTGGGAAGCAGCTGGCGCCCTTCTGGGTGGATTGTTCTTTACTGGCATCACCGCCTCTCTGGGCGCCGCTACCACGCTCCTAATCAGCGGGATCATCGTTCTTGCACTGTCAACGCTCAATCGCGTCGTCGTCGCTGCCGTAGCGCTGATCCTCTTGAGCATCAGCGGTGCAACCGAATCTCAACTCTCAAAACTCAGCTGGATTTGGTCGCAACATCCGGGAGAGCTCGAAATCGCAACCGAAACCCGGCATCAGCGAATCGAGGTCTCGCGATCAATACCAACGACCCTCTACGCCAACGGTCGACTCCTCGCGACGTATCCTGATCACTATTTGACCGTACCACGCACCCATCTCATCATGTTGCTGCACCCCGATCCGCAGCGCGTTTTTGCGAGCAACTCACTCGCTGATGGTTCGTTGATCACGATCCTGCGTCATCCGATTGATACATTGACCGTCGTTGAGGAGGATCCGGCTTTCCCCGAGCTTCTCAGGAACTGGTACGACCAGGATTTCCGCGACGCACTCGCTGATCCGAGGGTTTCGATTTCGACGACCGATCCGATCCGAGCGATTGACAATGCCTCAGAGATCGACCTGCTCATCAGCCTTGGTGACGTGCCCTCTAGCCTGCGACTTAACCGATTGTGGACGCGTGAGTACTTTGCAACCTGTCGCGACCATCTTTCGCATGATGGGGTACTCGTGCTCCGGCTCGGGGTATCGGACACCTATCTCGGCGGCGGATCAGGCAGACTCTTCGACATCATCGCCTCGACCCTCTCAGACGTCTTCGAGGAGGTTAGGACAATCCCGGGTGAGCAGATACTGTTCGTCGCGAGTGACCACATTATCGATTTTGATGTACTCGAAGACCGATATCGCAGACGCAGCGTCGTCGATTCGGCTTTCGTCCCGGAAATGATCGAAACTCTGCTTGATCGCGACCGTAACGCTTCTCTCGAAGCTCGGTTAGGGTCCTCAGGCCACCCAATCAACAGGCTGATGCATCCCCGAGCTGTACTTCTTGGCAGCGGCCTTGCCGAGAGTACCAGCACCACGTCTATGCTGACGGCAGCAATGGCCCTCAACAATACGAAACCGATCTGGCTCGTGGTCATCTTTGCAGCGTGCAGCGGTGGCTGTCTGCTCTTGTGCTTAGCGCGCGCACCGGGACCGGTCTATGCAATTTCGGCAACGATTGTCGGCGCTGGGTCCTTGACGTGGTGGCT
>PJEL010005491.1_pt1 | contig 10235 bp, 6 predicted proteins | sample 1853271 | NCBI WGS metagenome assembly PJEL01 (sample SAMN08108733, study PRJNA415343) | Invertebrate metagenome, whole genome shotgun sequencing project. | host: Globobulimina | place: Sweden: Gullmar Fjord | collected 2015-08 | reverse complement strand
CCGCTCGTACCGAAGGTATATGTACCAAGCCTGTTCCACTGACCACCGTTTTGAGTCTGATTAACGATTTCTGTATGACCGCCGTCAGAGGCGCTGATGTCAACAGTGACATTTGCCCCCCTGGTACCAGAATCTGTCCACCACATTAATACTTCATAATCTCCTGCCGGCTGATTGTTAAACTGCCATGTATAAGTTGCGTTTGGACGTGCAAATAGACTCTCTGTTCCAAATGGATTACTACCACTGGAAACACTCCATGTTCCGGTGGATGATGTTCCGGTATCTCCGTTATCAATTGTAACGTCTGCAAAAGCAGTCGATAAAATAAATAAAGATACCATCATGACTACAGTGATAAGCAAATAGATAATTTTTATATTTTTTTTCATCGCATTTGATTTCCTTGTGATTCTATTTATGCGTTTCCAAAAATACAAATAATTATATAATGCAATATGCGTACCCAATCAGTTAAGTTATTGTAATTAAGGAGTTTTTTATTGAATATAATTATGAATTGTCGAATAAAGTTCACACAATGGGTAAAAATTTTTCTAATTTCAGTAAAAAGTTACATAGTATCAATAAATTTTATTAAATTGGCAGACATAACAGCCGGAAATATAAAGCCATGCGGTTTTGGATTTTTTATACAGACATAACTTCCGTGACAATAGCCATATCATCTAACATCTGCTTGATTTCTTCTATATAAATTGAATTCATAACTATAACAAGATCCGGTCTATATTCTTTTAAAAATAATGGAGACTTTATTTCTTTGCCGCTGCCAGGAATAAATTTACCATGCCTATGCGGATTTATATCAATAATGTATTTAACTTCATCCGTTATCCTAAGAGTTGAAATGAACGCCACACACTTGGAGCCCGAGCCCCATATTATTATCCGTTTTTCCATCTTATGAAAAAACTGAAGACGATCAGTCCATGTGGAAATCAGTTTATCAAAATCTTTAGAAAAAGATTTTTTAATATGTATTAAATTCTTAATCTCATAGTCTGGTATGAACTCTTTTTCATATGGTTCTGAATCGGGTATAGCCTCAATCGTTAAATACTGGCTATCATAAACCTTTTTCAGGTTAATAATTTTAAAGCCACTTTCTCTGAATACCCGAGCGAGTGATCCAGGACTAAAATATGAACAATGTTCATAGTATATGTCCCAAAACGCTATGTTTTGTAGAATACGCGTAACATCCGGCACTTCAAAAAAAACTATAATTCCGGACTTATTGCCAATGGCTTTCCGTACCGTCTGTAAAAATTCATGGGTTAAATGTATGTGTTCAAGTGTGTGCCGGCAACATAAAAAATTACTGATATATTTCCCATGCTTTATTGAGAAATATTCCTGAATAAATGTTAACTTTTTAGAGGTTTCTCCTTCAATCCCGTCATCATTTGATAGTGGATCTATTCCTATACCGGTATTAGGTCCCTTATGGCAAAGAATTTTCAAAAAATCACCTTTACCACAACCAATTTCAACTATCCCTTTATTATGCAGATCATATTTATTGATCAAATGCTGAGACAACTCATTGATATATGTCTTAAAAGTTGATGAAAATCCTTGCTGGTCCTCATACAATACCACTTCATCAAGAAAGGAAGGGTTATAAACCGTATTGGTAATAAATCCACATTGGAAACAAAATCCTAATGCAAGATCACCGACAGGAGACTTTACAGCATCCTCTCTTGTAAGCATAATAGATGTTCCATGAACAGGAATACTTTTTACATTATAGAATATTTCCAGTTCTTTTGATCCACACCCAGGGCAGCGATTTTCTGAAACATTTTTAAAATTACTTGATATATTATTCATCAGAACCGTGGGTATCCTTTTTTTTACAACACCATTTTTCGACAATAGAATGCTTCCGAATATCTGCCGGGTGAATTGGATTCAATCCCCCTGAGCCGCATTAAGGAGAGAAAACTCTCCTCATCAAACCAATGATTATCATGTTGAGATTTGAAGGCACGAATTAGATACTGTATTTTTTGCTGACAAATCGTTTGATCCAAGTGCGAGTAAAAATTAGGGTTTCCCAAGTCACCGTCATACTTTGCTACTTCATACTCTAATATTAAATGGTCTCTAAAAGTATTCCATGTTAAATCTGAAACCATTCGATGGTCCTGATGCAAATCCTTACGATAATGAGTAAAAATAATATCAGGTGATATTTCAGTTTTTACCTGTTCAAAAAAAATTTTAATTTTATCACCACTAAATGGAAAAAAACCATCTTTGAAATGCTTTACCATTATTTTTTTTTTTTTTGCATTTTTTAAAAACAAATCGGCGCTATCCATGGTTTCCTTCTCTCTTAACTCGTTCGAACTAAATACAATCCAGTAAATTGTTGAATTTTTCAGGCTCTTGAGTAATTTTAATATGGTTCCGCCACAACCGATTTCTATATCATCACTGTGCGCACCAAGACAAAGTATCCTCATTTTCGAGTGTTTGTTTTCTTCAATTTTAATTTTAAGCATTATCTTGTTAGATTCCCAATTTACTATTATAAATAATCAGCCATATTACAGGTTATTGGGCTTCCAGACTTCCCAGGGAGCCTTTTCTTTTGTATGGAGGTCTTCCAGATATTGTTTTTCTTTAAAAGTATCCATGCAGGCCCAGAAACCATCATATTTATATGCTATAAGCTCTTGTTCTTCAATTAATCTTTGAAATGGTTCAATAACCAATTCTTCACCTTCATTTATATATTTAAATATATCTTTTTTAAATATGAAAAAACCGCCATTCATATAAAAGTCTCCTCCCCTTGCAGGGCTTATTTTTGAGACAACTGAATCGTCTTTCATGGAAACAATATGAAAGCTTTGGCTTGGTCGTACATTTAAAAAACTGGCAATTTTTTTATGTTTCTTAAAATGATCAATTAATTTTGGTAGAGGGATATCCGTCAAACCATCACTGTAATTGGCCATAAAAACATCCTCCCCTTCAAGATATTTTTCAACGGCTTTGAACCTTTGTCCAATATTTGAATGTAAGCCAGTGTCAACAAAAGTGATTTTCCAATCAGTCAAATCGTTACTGAGAAGTTGTAAATTCTTGCAGCCTTCGCTAAGTATAAAATCATTTGAAAGAGCTTCATTATAGTTAAGAAAATAATTTTTTATTGCATCAGCTTTATAACCTAAGCATAATATAAAATCCTTATGTCCATAATATGCATAATACTTCATCAAATGCCAAATTATAGGCCTAAGCCCTATATTAACTAGAGGTTTTGGAATGTTTGCAGAATAATCTTTTATTCTTGTCCCCATACCGCCACAAAACAATACTACTTTCATTCCCCCCCCTTTCCAAGTTGCTGTTTCCTTATGTAGAAATCTTAAAGTATCCAAAATCATGAAATTTTATTATTAATTGTAACGTTAACCACAAGACGCCACAATCTTATTCATTTAAATTATTGTCACTTCAGGGATTGGCACAACAAACTTTCCACCCCATTCACGAATATTCGCCAACTGATTAATAATCTCATCCTTAAAATTCCAGGGAAGAATAAATACATAATCAGGTTTTGTATCATTAATCATAGCCGGGTCATAAATTGGGATTCGTGTTCCGGGCAGGTACTTGCCTTGTTTGTATGGATTCCGATCAACTGTATAATCTATAAAATCAGTACGAATACCACAGTAATTTAGCAAAGTGTTTCCTTTACCGGGTGCACCGTAACCTACAATAGACTTTCCATTGCGTTTTGCCGAGATTAAAAAATCGAGAAGCTTACGTTTTGTTTCTATGACATTTTCCTGAAATCTTATATAATAATCAAGACCGTCTACTCCGGCTAAAGATTCTTTTTTCCGTAAATCTTTCACGCGTCGATTAATGGATTTTGAATCATCGCTCTTATGACAAGCATAAATCCGTAAAGAACCGCCATGTGTAGGAATCTCCTCAACATCAAATAACAATAGTCCATGTGCTGAAAAAATTTTTTCTATTGAATAAAATGAAAAATATGAAAAATGTTCGTGATAAATTGTATCGAACTGGTTCTCCTCAATCAGGCACATAATGTGAGGAAATTCCATGGTAATAACCCCTTGGGAGTTTAAAAGACTCTTCATTCCTTTGACGAAATCATTTATGTCAGGAACTTGAGCCAAAACATTGTTACCAAGGAGCAAATCTGCTTTCTTATCTTGGTCAACCAGTTCAGTGGCTGTTTCTTCACCAAAAAATTTTACCAGTGTAGTAACTCCTTTTTCCTCGGCTATTTTAGCAACATTTTTTGCAGGCTCTATACCAAGAACAGGGATGTCTTTTTCAAGAAAGTATTGGAGTAGATATCCATCGTTACTAGCGACTTCTACTACTAAATTTTTCTGATCCAGACTAAACATATCAACCATTTTCTCAACATATTTTTTCGAATGCTTCAACCAATCATCCGAGAAGGATGAAAAATAAGCATACTCAGTAAAGATGTCCTCTGGATTGACATATTCATCTAACTGAACCAGAAAACATTTATCACAGACATATACATGAAGGGGATAAAAAGGTTCCATCTGATTCCACTGGTCGGCACTGATATAGCTCTCACAAAGCGGAGACATTCCAAGATCTACACAAGTTTTATGCAAAGTTTCACCACAGAAACGACAATGACTTTTTTGAGACATATTTATTTTCCTTCCATTAAATTTTATATATTCATTCGGAAAGTTATGCCATTCTTAAACGACCAATAATTCTACATCACCTATCATTTTCTTTATTTCCAAACGAATTTCCTCTTTATATATGGGATTCATTATTAGAACAGAATCTGGTTTAAATTCGCGAATAAATTCAGGAGGAACAATTTTTTGACCAGTACCGGCAATATATTTCCCATGTTTATTCGGATTAATATCAACAACATATTGTATAGCTTTTTCATTTTTAAATATATTTAAGAAGCTGACACTTTTTGCACCGGCTCCCCATAGTATTGTACGTTTTTTTTCTTTCTCAATTGTCTGAATTTGACTATGCCAAATTTCCATCTTTTTCTGAGAATTTAACTTAAAGGCTTCAACCATTTTGATAATTTTTTCCTGATCGACATCTCTGTTATACAAAAATTCATTTTTCCCATCACAAATTGGTGCTGCCTCAATACAAACGAACTGGTTACCATATGTCTCTTTGACATTATTAACTTTAAATCCACACATTTCAAAGATATAAGCTAAAGATCCCGGACTAAAATACAAACAGTGCTCATAAATTATATCCCACACAGACATTTTTTCAAGAATGAGATACACATTCGGAACTTCAAAATATACAATGGCGTCCTGTTTGTCACCAATACTGCGTCGAATCGTTTTCAAAAATTCAACTGGATTTTCAATATGTTCGAGCACATAACGGCTACATACGAGATCTCCTTGATAGTTCGAATATTTTTCTGAGTAAAAATCCTTAACAAATGTCAAACGCTTAGCGACTTCATTATTAATTTCACGAGGCACATAGCTTGAGTCGAATCCAAAGCCTGTATTTTTACCTATCTCACAAAGCATGATTAAAAAATCGCCTTTCCCACAACCTATTTCAACGATATTTTTATCATATATCTGATAACGATTAATTAACTGTGTGGCTACTGATCGGGCATATTCCTCATAAACCTTTGAAAAATGCAATGAGTTATCATAATCTTCTGAATACTCAAGCAGAGATGTGTCAAATACTACATTCCAGACCATGCTACATGTTTTGCAGAAAGCAAGTTTAAGATCACCCTTTGAACAGTTCACAGCAGAATCTCGATCAGACCACAATATTGCTATATTAGCAGGAATTTGTAATATTTCAAAAAAAACAATCACTTCATTTGAATCGCAAACCGGACATTTATGTTCTGTAATCATTTAAACACCTTTCGAATACCAGTAAGAATATTAATATCAGCTTTTATTCTTAACTAATTCTAATCTATCGTTTATAATCTTTTTTTCCATCAGATGGTTTAAATGCATGAGTCGCATGAAATTTGAGCTACGGAAATTCCCATCGCTAAAGTTCATAATCTCAAGACCTGTCTTTAGTTCGTTTATTGAGGTCGTCAGATCTACAATGGGTTGATGTTCAGGAGCCAATTTTTCAAACAAATCAAAATTAACTTTATAAGACCGTTTATCAGGAGCAGCATCTTTGTTTATACTGATTTCAACATCAGGGATAACCTCAGCAACAGCATGAGCCAGATCCTTTACCTGATAGTTCCATTCATCACAGCCGATATTAACAGCTAAAAATTCCCCGGTGTTATCTATATTTCTAATAAGTGCCCATTCAATTGCCCTGGCCATATCTTTTACGTTTATCAGTGGTCTCCATGGAGTTCCATCACTTAAAATTGTGATTTTTTTGGTAGCAACTGCGCAAGCCACAAAATCATTCAAAACAAGATCAAGCCGAAGTCGATCACTCATTCCACAAGCTGTTGAATATCTCAAACACGTAATTTTAAAATCCTTATCTGCTAAAGATCTTAAATCCCTTTCAGTATAAACTTTAGATCTAGCATATGCAGTAAGTGGGTTCAACTCATCAGTTTCTGTTTTAGGTTTACCTGATGCTTCACCATACATACTACAGCTAGAAGCAAAGACAAACGATTTTACACCTGCTTTTTTTGCTTTTTTTGCGAGAGTAATACTTGCACGATAATTTATATCAAGAGTAAGATCTTCAAATTTATTTCCCATTGGATCATTAGAAATAGCCGCTAGATGAACAATTGCATCAATCCCTTCTATAGTTTCCATTGAAAAATTCCGTATATCTTCAAAATACTGCACATCCATCCTGCATTCCGGCAACACATCCAATGCTGTAATGCAATTCCCAAAATATCCCAGATCCAGTCCAACCAATACTGCACCTGGGAGAGTTTCACGTAGATGTATTGATACCACTGGTCCAATGTAGCCCATATTCCCCGTTATTAAAACTTTCATCTCTTCCTCCAGTCCTTTTCCTTTTGAGACCTTTGCACAACCCCTCGTCTTTTTATGATCCTGCTTGGTCTCAATACTGATAATAATATGTACGTATTTATTAAAAATTTTTTAATAAATTAGGTTTCAGTTTTTGCAACCTTAACAATTATCGCAGCCAAGATGTACCAAATAAATTTATAAAGGCTATGATTTCCCATACCAAGAACCAGCAACAAACTAAGGTCACAGCTCCGCCCTTGATTACATCGATCTTGTGTTGGAAACAAATTTTCTAACTACAAAATCTGTTGAGTATTACCTGGAACCCCGATGTTATGTTTCGGCAATTTGCATTCGATTTGAAAAAGGGAGCCAAAATCCTTGAAGTTCTCCCGGTGTAGTTGGTGGGTGCGCCCGGACACCAAAATCCGGGCAAAAAGCCTCATCCGGAGGTAAAATCGGCCTGGTTATCAACCGAACATCTTAGAAAGGCGTGAATTTTAGTTGTAATGGGCTTGCGAAAGTCCTGATTTTTAATTTTTTTGTTCAAAATGTTATAATTCGAGGTATGAACTTATCTTGCAAAGCTCTCTAATCAGAGATTCAGCAATGATTTATTCTAAATAAGGTTTCCAGATAAGTATTACTTATTACTGGAAACCTTATTTAGATAACTATTCTTTCTTTTTTCTACCTCATAGAAGGTGGCAGCTTATTAAAATTATAGTATCCATGAATATAATGAACCTCATTTATTATCCGCAATAATTCTTCATCGGTTGCACCTAGCAAATAGTTTATCAGATATTCATTTGTAGGATCTTTCTGTACTTCACTATTCTCTATTGTATAAAAAACTACACCTTGATTAAATTTCGGGAGATAATAATTTTCAGACACGCATCCATTAAAAAATAACCGTGAATAACCCATCTCTTCATTTGGGAAAGCAACAGTGCTTGCATCCATAATGGTGCTACCCAGAACAGTACCCGAATAGGAGCGATAATAGTGAGGCTTTGTGTCAAACGTATTGTCAACCATAACAGCACCAACCAAAACGTATACAAAATCAACTTCTGTTTCATTATCCGAACCACCAGGTCCTGAAACAGTCAAAGTTACAGTATAGCTTCCGGCACCGACGTAAGTATGTGTGGGATTTTTTTCCGTACTTGTCTGTCCATCCCCGAAATCCCAGAGCCATGTAGTAATATCACCTGTGCTTTGGTCTAAAAAATTTATTGCTGTACTGCCGCCGGTTCCCATTATATTACTGGTGCTAAACTGGGCATTAAGCGGTGTTACTTCATCAACGATTATAAAACTTTCCTTTACCTCAGTATCAGTACCACCAAATTCGTCAATGACCGTCATGGATACCGTGTATATACCCGGTGAAGTATACGTATGCCTTGGGTTCTGTGAATTACTCGCAGTCCCATCACCGAAATCCCACTGGTAGTAAATTTGATGGTCATAACTACCCATTATATATACCGTACTCTGCTCTATAAATTGGACCATCATTGGTCCTGAACCAGTATTTTGATCCACACTGAATTCTGCCTTGGTAACAGACTGGGGATCATCTACATACATCAGTCCCACGACATCGGCAATAACATTGCCATCAGCATTGTCTGTTATTTCAACAGTGTAAGATCCTGGTCCAAAATAATAACCACCCAATATATTGAATCCAGCAGACTGAGTCTGATCAGCAACCACCGTATCATATTCGCCAGTTCCGACATCAGTATGCTGGATTGTATAGGTTGCATTCGTTGCATTGGCAGAGTCTGGATACCACGTTGCTGCAACAGCATATACACCCGGTGTGCTGACCGGCAACCTAAATGTGGCTGAATTGTTTCCTACCCCCGGTGAATGCTTTTGGTAGTTTTGCCCCATATAATAGATTGCATTATGCCAATCACCTGGAGCCTCGTATGCCCAATAACCTGTGAATTCGCAACGTTCCCAATCATCAGCTGAATTAGTAATATAATATTCGGGATTCAACTCAGGATCAGGAAGTGATCCATCCGGAGAATACCATGCCGGTTGTCCTGAATCCGGAAACCGCTCTATATAACTACCATCAGCGCCTTCAATTCTATAATGTGTCGGGTCCCCTGGCATGGTATAGGTCGCAAAGTAGTTATAGGGTGGCGGACCATTTGGATCTCCAAAATCATATGGCATGATAGCACTTCCGCCAAAAGTGTATTCAGGATTCCAGTTGGGATAGGCCTGGCCAAATCTCATACCTGGTATTGATGGATCAGTCATATCGGTAGACACATTGGAGACTAATGGATCGTCAAAGAATCTTACATCGAGTCGTCCACCATTATAAGGCAGAAAAGCTAATCCCCACCCATAATTTGAATGGCCTACGTAAATAATGTGGGCACCGGGTTCCCTTACAGTTGCTTCAAAGGCTTCGACGGATGAAAGCTTTCTGATATAATAGGTAACCCCTTTATTCGTATCTGTGTACTGCCATAGAGATTCTTCAATTTCAATACCTCCAATGTCACTTAAATCATCTGTGGTGTCTGTCCAAACTTTCACCCCATCTGAGCCATATCCTAGAGCAATATAAATATTTTCAACAGATGTATTGAGTGTCTCGAGATAAGATGTCTTAACAATTGTGTCGGTCCCATAATCGTTAGTCACCGTCAAAGAGACGTCATATATACCTGCAGTAGCGTATTCATGGGAAGGATTCTCTTCTGTGCTTGTCTGAGTGTCACCAAAATCCCATAACCATGTTGTTGGCTGGCTAGTACTATCATCAAAAAATTGTACCGTAATCGGAGCCGCTCCAATTATTCTGTCAGATGAAAATTCTGCAACAGGAGGTTCTTCAACAGAGCTACCTGATATATACCTGAATCTGACAGCATCTGCGCTGGTACTAACGATTCTTCCATCAGGAAGAAGATCTGAAGCAGCCGTGATTGTTACGCTTCCGCTCGTACCGAAAGCAAAACTACCAAGGCTGTTCCACTGACCACCGTTTTGAGTTTGATTAACGAATTCTGTATGAACGCCATCAGAGGCACTAACGTCAACAGTGATATTTGTCCCCCTAGTACCCGAATTCGTCCACCACATTAAGACTTCATAATCTCCTGCCGGTTGATTGTCAAACTGCCAGGTATAAGTTGCTTCTGGACGTGCAAATATACT